>Ga0207139_1067_pt1 | contig 22549 bp, 23 predicted proteins | sample Alteio_BWMinHeat_7_FD_153585 | JGI IMG/M metagenome (GOLD analysis project Ga0207139, IMG submission 153585) | Enriched cells from forest soil in Barre Woods Harvard Forest LTER site, Petersham, Massachusetts, United States -... | ecosystem: Environmental > Terrestrial > Soil > Temperate forest >... | reverse complement strand
GCCGTCATCAGAACATTAGCGATCACAACCTTCAAGCCCTGTAATTTCAGAAAGCGAATCGCTTCCACACTCCGCTTCAGCGAGCCCGGTAGTTTAGTGATAGTGTCATGCACTTCGGAGCGGTGGGAGTAGATGCTGATTTGTATGTTCTCGACTCCCAACTCCACCATCCGTTTGGCTTCACGCTGGCGGATCATCACGCCGTTAGTCTTGATTCTGACATTGAAGCGCAGGCGGCGGGCATATTCCAGAATGTCGAAAAAGTCGCGTCGCATCAGCACTTCCCCGCCACTGAGGGTCAGAAAAAAAGTGCCTGCCTCGGCCAGTTGATCCAACACGTCTTCGATCTCGGCGGTGCTCATTTCGCCGTGATCGTCGTGATCCAGATAGCAGTGAACGCAGCGTTCGTTGCAACGGTAAGTTACGTCCAGATGGATGGCGAGAGGAACACCCAGTTCCATGGCCCGCTGATTCATCTGCTGCATGAGACTCATGCTGTCTCCCTGGACCCAGTACATGGATCATCGATCGGACGATCCGAAACCAGCAAAATGCCGTGGGGGGAAAGCTCTTCGACGAATCGCTCGGCGTCGCGGAGTGCCACGCCGGGTTCGACCTCGAACTGCTCGATGACGCCGCCTACGATTTCGGAAAGTGGAGTGCGGCCGTCTGCCGACTGCCAGATGGCGGTGGCCACCTCATTCAGGGTGAAGAAGGTGGAGTCCACGGCGGACATGATCATCATCTCTCCGCCCAGCATTCGAGCGGCAATGGCGGAACTGCGGGCAATGTATTTATCACTCATTGGATCAAGTCCCAAACACGCTGGTCAGGAACGAACGTCAGCCGCCTTACCATAACACTTTCGACGAACTCACAGGCGGAGCGAAAAAGCATTTTGACCAACTCCGCGTCCTCGGCGAAAAAGAGGATATTTCTGAGCAGGAGACGCGCGGCTTCGGGTGCGTCAACAGGCTCGATCTTGTTCTGGGGTCCCTTGACGAGAAAAAACAGTGTGGACAGCTGCGCCGAGCAATTCTCGCCGACGCGTGCGAGTTCCCCGGCAAAGGGAGTTCCGCAAGCGCGATAACCGTACTGAGTGCGGCGAATGTAAGAGATTTCGTCGGTTAGCACGATGACATCACGAGCCGCGAGACGGGCAATCGTGGTTTTGCCCGCTCCGGAGATGCCCGAGAAAAGAAACGCCCGGTCATTCCGGACTGCGCTCGCGGCGTGGAGGAGGAATCCGCCTTCCTTGGCCAGAATCAAAGTGTGTACGATGCGCAGCACGGAATCGATGGAGTAGGGGTTGGCTGACTGACGAATGCGTCCCCGCCCTGCCCGAGGGTCCCAGTGCGCACGAAAATCTCCTCGGCGTAATCGCCACATTCCATCCCGCAGTTCGACCCGAACGTCGTCCTCCGATTCCGACTCCGGCAACTCGGACGGCGCGGTCAGATCCACATCAAACTCGAACCTGGGTTGTGAAGCAGACCCGACAAAACCGGCGTACCTGCTAACCAGCATGTCACGAAAGATTCGATCCTGAGTGCGCAGCAGGATAGAGAAGCCCCCGATTTCCACCGCGATCTCATGATCTTGGGGCACTCTCTCTGGCTCCGTGTTGTACAGGTCCCCTGCCTTCACGCTGGCCCGGCAACTGTAGCTTCAAAACGAGAACTGGAACTCCTGTGCTGAGCGTCGAGTCGCATGACGATACGCCGGAGCAGATTGCAATGACACAGCATCCGGCTGAAAATTTGACGAAATGGACCAAGCTTCAGCGTAGGTGCAGGGAACCAACTGTCACGTTGAATTTTCGTAACCTTACCCAGCAATTCACCTGGACGCACGGGCGGATCGGCTTGCGGCATGCAGTCACCGCGGGTGACTAAGAGTTCGTGCTCCGACCTGGTTTTGCCGAGAACACGATGAACAAAGAAGCGACCATCGCGCAGGAAAAGCACGACATCACTCGGTTCCACTTGATCAAAATTACTGTATCGGATGGTAAGAAGGTCACCTGGCCACAACGTCGGCAGCATGCTGACTCCGGTGGCTCGTAATTTTAAGTGACCGCTGGACTGAAGCACTTCGGCTGCCAGATTGCACTTGCGCTGCTCGCGGACCTCAGCGTTCATCGGTAACAGCCTATGACACCTTCTTGTGACCGTGGCACTGATGCTGGGTGCCGCTGATCTTTCCGCAAGCCAAGGCCAGCGTCTCGAATGCCCGCTCGTAGCGAAACTCTGGCCTTTTGTACGGCTTCTTGGCTTTAGTCTGGCTCGGTGCGCTCCTGTCTTCTGCAGAAGGCCGGTTCCTCTGAGTCATAGAAATCCCAACGCGCTTAATCGTTTGCGTCTGCCTTGCGAACGGAACACGAGTCCTAAGATAGCGCAGTGTACAACAGACAGGAAGCCAAATGCTAACCCTTTGTTAACTCCTCGGACGCCCGGAAGCCAAGCCCGACTGGCCTTGCGTCTTAATAGAAAGAGAGCGTGCCGAGCAACCTTGCGCGCCTTAAGGTGTGGGAAAAAATCAGGAGGCTGAAAGGCAGCAGTGTCAGGGAAAAAATGGTCAGCACCATGATTTCGGGTTCCAGAGCTGCGAAACTCGCGCCTTCAAGAAGAGCCATGCGCATTCCGTAGAGGGAGTGAGTGATGGGAATCAGTTCGGACACCACGCGGAGCGCCCAGGGGAGAGTCGCGACGGGAAATAGGGCTCCGGTCAGAAACCACACGCCGGACCCAAGCAACCACACGACTGCAAATCCCTTTTGAATGGCCAATTGCAAGGCGGCAGCGAGAATGCCGAGCGCGACCGCGATCAGGAGCGACAGCAGGAAGATCAGTGCGCAAGCTGCGACATTTGGGCTGGGAATTGCGCCTCGCCATAACAGAAGGCCTGCTCCGATAAAAAGGAGCAGTTGGATCGTATTTCGGCCAAACGCGGAAAGGGCGCTCAGTAGGACCAACAACGGCGCGGATGTGGAGGTGGTGACCAGTATTTCCAAAGTGCCCGTCTGTTGCGCCTCCTGAACGATGTGCAGGAAAGCGCTGATACCCAGGAGCCAAAATGTGTAGAAGCCGGTGCCCACGAGCACGAAAGGGAAGTAATCCATTCCCTCGGGACGGAATGAGGGACCGATAGCACGAGAGAGGTAATAAAACGCGGCCAGTTCGGCTGCTGTTCCCGCCGCGGTAATCAGAAAGCCTGAGCGATAGCGGATGGCGGTCAAGAGGTCGCGGCGCAGGATGGCGAGCATTTTGTCGAGCGGGCCGGCCAGTCTCATCGCCAGCTCCTGGAGGTCAACGCTGCCGCCTCATCCAGTTCACCAGTGGTCTGAAAATAGAAGGAGCGCAGCTCGTCCGCATCCGCGCCAGTAATTTTCCGGTAGCCCGCCAGTCGGCCCTGATCCAGCACGGCAGCAAAATCGCCCACCGCGGCGGCCTCGTTGAGGCTGTGTGTGGCCAGAATGACAGTCGAGCCTCCGGCGGGAAGGGCGCGGACGAGAGTCTGAAAGTGGGTCGCCGCCGCTGGGTCAAGGCTGCGCGTTGGCTCGTCCAGCAAGATGACTGAGGGCTCTTTAATGAGTGCCCGCGCGATGCCCAAGCGCTGGTACATGCCACTGGAAAACTTCATGACCAGAGTGTCCGCAGCGTCGAGCAAGCCGGTCCGTTCCAGCACAAGTTCAATTTGACGAGGTCGTGAGCGGCGAGGGATATCATCCAAGGCGGCAAAGAAATCGAGATTCTCCCGAGCCGAAAGTCGAGGGAAAAATGACCTTTCAGTGGAAACCGCAAAACCCACATGTCGACGCACATGATCGGGATCTGTGTAGGTGTCGGCGCCTTCGACCAGGACACTCCCGGCATCGGGAAGGAGCATGGTGGATACCAGCTTCAGAATGGTTGTTTTTCCGCTGCCGTTGGGACCCAGCAGAACAAGCACCTTGCCGCTGGAAACTCGAAGGGAGATCCCATCCAAGGCATGAGTTTCTCCTCTCCGTTCCCGGCCCATCCAGTTAAACATAGCGGGGCGGTGCCGGAAAACTTTGCTGACCGACTGGAGGATGACACTATCCATTTTTCTCTTGCAAGAGTATCCCGCAAAGACAACGGTATCATAGTGGCGATCGCAGAACTTTCCGCGCCAGAGTGGAGCGGCTAATTTCGAAAAAACCACCCTCCCGTATGCCCTCTGCCCCGCCAATGCCGACAGTCCCGCCAGCCAAGCCTGAGCGACCACAGGTGCGAGCATTCGTCTCCAGCGCCGAGTTCGAATTGTTGCTTGCATGCTGCGCCCACGCTTCGAGCAACGAACGTATCCGCGAGATTCTTGAAGGTCCGCTGGACTGGAAGCGGCTTCTCCAGCTTGCCGGGCACCACGCCGTGATACCTCAGCTGTATCAGGCTCTGTTGGCGTCCAATGTCGTACCCCAGGAAACGTTGCCTTTGCTTCAGCAACGCTATGAAGCTAACGTCCGGCAGACCCTCTGGCTCACTCGCGAATTGGTTCGGATTCTCAGTCACTTGCAGAGAAACAGCATTGAGACTCTGCCATATAAGGGTCCGGTCCTGGCTGAAATTCTCTACGGCAATGTTGCACTGCGTCAGTTTTCGGATCTGGATCTGCTGATCCACGAGGCGGACTTGGCGAAAGCCAAGGCCGCACTTCTCGAACTGGGATACAAGCCCGCGCTTCAGCTGACCCCGCGGCAAAACCGCGCTTATCTCGATTCCGGGTATGAATACGCATTCGACAGCTCTCTCGGCCGGAACCTGTTGGAAATGCAGTGGCGGATTCTGCCACGTTTCTATTCGATCAACTTCGACGTCGACGCGTTTTTCAGCCGGTCCATGGTCCTGAGTTTACGCGGGCATTCTTTGCGCACGCTTTGCAGGGAAGACCTAATGGTGGTGCTCTGCGTTCACGCCGCCAAGCACGCGTGGGTACAGCTTTCCTGGCTGTGCGACATTGCGGAGTTAGCGCAGTCGGTCGACTGGGTCGTTGTTCAGGACCACGCCCAGCGGCTGGGCATCGAACGAATCGTAGAAGTGACTTTCGTCTTGGCTGTCCGACTTCTTGGGACACGCATGCCGCAGCCAGTACAGGAGCGAATCCGCAACGATCGCGCTGCCGAAGGGTTTGCGGACAGAATTCTGCCGATCATCACCCAGGGAGCAGAGTACGACACGGAATCGATGGCTTATTTCCGGCTGATGATGGATGTGCGAGAACGCTCGCGGGATCGATTGCGCTTTTTGTGGCGATTGGCTTCCACTCCAAGCGTCGGGGAGTGGAGCTCGATCCGATTGCCCGGCCCCCTATTCCCGTTGTATCGCGTGGTGCGACTGAAGCGATTGGCAAGAAGATTGATTTCATAGCCGACCGAGTTCTGGAAACTATCACCGTTTCGCATTCTTCCTTGCCCGCGCCATACCCGCGCGCAGACCTCGTTCGACAGCTCGCGAATATCCGGACTTCTTCATGCTGGCCATGGCTGCCGCCGAAATACCGCCCGGCGTGGCTGCCTCGTGCAGCAGATTCTGCAGCGATGTCTTGCCCTCACGCCAGGCGATAAGACCATCCGTGAGAGCGTGCAGGGCTGCAATCTGTGCCATCCTGCGACTGAGGCCCAACTTCTCGGCAGCTGCGGCCAATACCGCAAGCGCGTGATAACCGTGGCTGCAGGAGTAGGTCACGGTAAAGGCATCGAACTGGTTCTCAGGAATTTCTACGACGAGCCCGACCCTGGCAAAGAGTTGCTTTACCTTTTGCTGTTCCGAGCGTGAGAGCTCGGGGTCAAACACCACCGCTGTCAGACCGCGCCCACTGCGGCATACCGGACTGGGCATGGCTCGGGCCCAACGCACCGGCGGTCCTAATCGAGCTCGCAACTTGGACAGAGGGACGCCCGCCGCGAGGCTGACGGCGGTCACGGGGTGGCTAATCTTCCCGATTCTGTCTAGCAATTCACGGACTGAGTTCGGCCTCACCGCGATGATCAGAAGATGAGCTTGCTGCACCGCCTTGCCGAGACTATGTTCGACGACCACTCTGTACTGCTGTTTGAGACGCAGCACTTTGCGAGGATGGCGGTCATGCACGACGATGGGCTTCTCATATCCAGAGAGCCGGAGGCCGGCCACAAGTGCGCTCGTGATCCGACCTCCGCCTAAAAAGACGGTCGCACTTTTTCGCACGGCTTTCACGCGAGGTCTACGCAAGCCCGGTCCACGGCCTCGATCAGCAACGCAATATCTTCAACCCTGTGCGCGGTGGAGATGATCCAGTGCAGTCCATTGGATGGCGTCATGTAGATGCCGTTGTCGAGCAAGCGATGGACGAAGCGAGAATAGCGCTGAGTATCCACGTAGGTGCAGTAATCGCGATAGTCGTGAATGGCCTCCCGATCGGTGAAATAGATCTGGAACATGGGGCCAAATCCCTGCACGATCGCCTTGACGTTGCGCCGGCGAAATACTTCGCGCAATTCAGCAATTGCCGCATCGCCCATTGCATGAAGCTTGCGATATGCACCATCGGTAGATAGTAGATCGAGGTTAGCGGCGACCACCTTCATGGTAAGGCGGTGCCCGTTGAAGGTTCCATAGTGCAGGACCATGCTGTCGCCCCAGCGCATACGTTCGAGAATTGAGCGCGGACCCGCCGCGGCGCCCACCGGGAATCCGGCGCCCAGCGCCTTGCCGAAGGTGCTGATGTCGGGCCGGATTCCGTAGTACTCCTGGCAACCCCCAGGCGCGTAGCGGAACCCGGTGACGACTTCATCGAAAATAAGCAGCACGCCATAGTCGCGGGTGAGTTCGCGGAGCCGCTGGAGAAAGCCATCATGCGGCAGAATGCAGCCCATGTTCGCCATGATTGGCTCGGTTATGACGGCAGCCAATTCGTGGGGATGGTTACGCAACACGACCTCAAGCGCTGCTACGTCATTCCATGGAGCAAGGACCACATCATCAAACGTGGCCGGCGGAATGCCTTGCGAGTCAGGAATGCGGGCTGGATTTTCCCGCGGACCCAGTTGCTCCAAGGGATGGGTGTGCGCATTCAAAAGATAAGGATCGTACCAGCCGTGATAGTGCCCTTCGAACTTCAGGAATTTGTGCCGTCCCGTGTGGGCACGCGCTAGCCTCAAGGCCAGCATGGTGGCTTCGCTGCCGCTGTTGGTGAAACGAACCAGTTCAGCGGATGGCACCATTCGGCAGAAGCGCTCGGCGGCGTCCACCTCCGCCGAGGTTGCGGCCGCGAAGTGTGAGCCTTCGGCCGCTGCCTGCGACACCTTCTCGACCAGCTTGGGATGCGCATGCCCGTGGATGAGCGCGCCAAACGACATCATGAAATCCACGTATTCGTTGCCGTCCGCATCCCAGACGCGCGAGCCCTGGCCGCGCTCGAGAAAGATTGGACCAGCAGTGTATACGGATAAGCCGCGCGAAGGGGAGTTCACGCCTTCGACCAGCGATTGTTGAGCGCGGCGAAACCATTCTTGCGAGCGAGAAGCATTGCGGCTTGGAGCTGTCTTCGTCAATGCTCCTCAGTGCCCACGTGACGGACCGAGCGTGTCGGCAACAACCTAGTCGGCCGTGCCGCCGCCATCCACCACAAGCGCAGCTCCGGTCATGAACGACGTGTCGTCGGAAGCGAGAAACAGAACGGCTTTGGCGATTTCGTTGGCAGTTCCTATCCGCCCTAAGGGCCGGTTGCTGCAACCTGCCAGATAATCTTCCCACTTCAGACCGCGCCTGCGCGCGTCCTCCGGAAGCATGGGCGTGTCTACGTCGCCGGGACAGATGCAATTTACGCGGATACCCTGCCGCCCGTGATCGATTGCCATGGCCCTGGTCAGCAAGACCACGCCGCCCTTGGAAGCACAGTATGCCACCGCCGCGTCGCCACCCACGATGCCCCAGCCGGAGCTGTTGTTAATGATTATGCCGCTGCCCTGCTGGATCATGCCAGGCAGCGCGAACTTCGACATTAGGAAAGTGCCCTTTAAGTTGATCTCAATTTGGAGGTCCCATTCTTCTTCGGTGCAATCAAGGGCGGTATGGGGATAGAAGACCCCCGCATTATTAAAGAGGACGTCAAGGCGACCGAAAGCGCGCACGGTTTCGTCAACGGCGCGGCGGCATTCTTCCGATTTCCGGACATCGGTACGGATAAAAATGGCGGAGCCACCTTCTTTCAGAATTTGCTCGGTCACGGAATGGCCACGCTCTTCGTTGCGGCCGGCTATGGCTATTTTGGCGCCTTCTTTGGCAAAGAGGAGCGCCGAGGCCTCACCGATGCCGGACGTCCCACCCGTTATGAGAGCGACTTTGTTTGCCAGGCGCATGGGGGCGACCCAAGTCACACCGATCCTGCCAAGCCTCCACCGTCTACGACAAGCGCAGCGCCGGTCACAAACGACGCCGCATCACTGGCCAAGTAGAGCGCAGCCTGGGCGATTTCCTCCGGCCTACCGAGCCGGCCTAGCGGACGCCGGGTGGATTCTTCGAGAAAGCGCTCGATCGATTCTCCCAGTTGCTGGGCTTCGTCGCGCAGCATCGTGGTATCGGTGTCCCCGGGGCAGATGCAGTTTACGCGAATGCTATACGGGCCGTGGTCTATGGCCATGGCTTTAGTGAGCAACACCACTGCGCCTTTCGACGCGCAGTACACCGCCGCCTTCGGGCCGGCAACAAGTCCCCAGCCCGATGCCATATTGATGATGGAACCTCCGCCGGCCGTCTCCATGATTGGGATAACTTGGCGCGACATCAGAAAAATGGATTTTGCGTTGACGGCCATCACCCGGTCCCAGTCTTTCTCGTTCAGTTCGAGCACAGTAGCGCGGCGGATGATTCCCGCGTTGTTGAAGAGGACATGAATCCCGCCTAGTTCGCGCAATGTTTTTGCCACCACCCGCTCACAATCGGCAAGTTTTGTAACATCGGTGGTCTGAAAGAAACCCCGACCTCCACGATGCACGATCTCCTGGACGACCGCGTCTCCCGCCTGCTGATTCAGGTCCGCGATTGCGACCGACGCACCTTCCCGAGCAAAAAGCAGCGCCGTGGCGCGCCCTATGCCGGAGGCGCCGCCGGTGATGAGCGCCACTTTACCGTTAAGCTGTCCTTCACTCACCGGCTGGCCAGCCCTCCTGCGGTCTCCGCACCGTCAATCGTATAGACCTGCCCCGTCATGTACGCGGCATCGTCAGACGCCAAGAACGCGAACAGGGCCGCGATCTCCTCAGGCTTGGCGTGGCGGCGGAGAGGAATCTTGCGATTTAGCTCTTCCAGCATCTCGTCGGTATATTCGGCACGCTGCATGGGTGTTAGCACGTATCCCGGGGCGACTGCACAGACTCGAACTTTGGGCGCGAGTTCCAGAGCCATGGACTTGGTCAGCTCGATGACTCCAGCTTTTGTGGCGTTGTAGTCGGCATAGTAGGGCTGGCCGACGAGGCCGTTAGTCGAGGCAGTCTGAAGAATCACTCCGCTGCCACGCTCCCACATATGCCTAGCGGCGGTCTGGGCCACATAGAAGACCCCGGTCAGATTTACGGCGATGACCTTGTCCCATTCCCGGGATGTGATGTCCAGAAAGTTATGACGGACGCTGATGCCAGCGTTATTCACAAGTACATCTACGCCGCCCATCATGCGGACAGCATCGGCGAAGGCCGCCTGAACCTGCTTAAGATTTGAAACGTCGGCAGTTACCGTACCGGCGAGCTTCGGCAAGTGCGTCTGGATCTGCTTGAGGCCCTGAGCGTCGCGGTCAAGCACGCATACCGCCGAGCCTTCCTCCAGAAAGCGTGCCGCAGTCGCAGCCCCAATCCCGCTTGCTCCACCCGTGATCAGGACACGCTTGCCGGTGAGCCCTCGCATTTGGTTTCCTTAAGACGACAAAATGGGAACTTAGAATAGACCGGCGGAGGTGATCCTGGCTAGGAGTTGAAAACCAGTTCTCGGTTCTCGGTTGCTGGTTCTCAATTAGATGGGCTTGCCGCGAAAGAAGTAGACCAATTCGATGATCAGAATGATCACGACCATGAGTTCGAGCACGAAGGCTCGGCTCTGATTGAACTGATCCATCATGAAGCGGTAGAGGTCCTCTGCGGTTTGCAGTTTTTGGGTCACCAGGTCTTTATAGTCGGGGACGCCGACCTTGGCCGCCGCCAGCTTGTAGAGGCGCGCAGAGAACATGTCGCTGAGGAACTTGATGGCGTTGTCGGCGTGCTCGGTTAACTCGGTCACGTCGAGCAGGACGGTATGCAGTTTGGTCGCCGCACGTCCCAGGCGCCAGCGGGACAGCATGCCAGTGCCTTTGTCGAAAGAATCGTACACGCGTTCTAGTTCGCGAGTCAGGAGTTCATCGTAATGCCGGAACTCCAGCAACTGGGAGTTGGCGTACTCGAGCAACTGGATGGCGGTCTCCGCCCCAGCGTCAGTGTCATAGAGGAAGGCAGCATTCCAGCCGATCACGGCCAGGTCGTTGGGGTAATAAGAAATGCGTGACTGCAGAATTTCATTGCGCTCGCCGTCGGAAAGCTGAGCCGTTTCGCCACGCACAATCTGCGCGATACGTGCTCCTTGGGAGGCACACAGTTCGGCGGCGGAAGGCGAGCCAGTTATCTCGCGCACGTGGAAGATAAAGTAATCTTCGCTCAGCCAATCGGGGTAGGGCTTGACCAGGGCAGGCGCCGCCCGCTCCAGCTTCTGGCGCGCAATGCGCGCCGCGTGGCGTTCGAAGTCCACATCTGACACCCAGCGGCTCCCCAACAGCACCAGCGTGTCCCAGTCGCCTGAAAACGGCAACTCAAAGACCACGCTGAGCACACCGTAGTCGTAATACTTGATCTGTCCTTGCAATTGCTCGCCGCTTTCGAGCACCAGAGGCTCGATGGGTTCCACAACCGGGGGTCGCTGATAGCGGACGTAGCCGGGGGCCGGGTGCTTGAGGGTAGGCTGCTCTAACGTGCGCGCCCCGAAGATCTGGCGGAGCTGGTCGAGCCGGATCTCCTCGCAGACGTCAAATTGGATAAGCACCAGGACCGAACCGTGGACCGACGCCTGAATGGCTGGTTCCGCCTTCGCCACAGGAGAGACGTCGGTGACCATGAGCGAATTTTCGCTGTCCCGGATCATATGAAAGTAAGGCCTAGGCCCGGGCTGGGAGACTCCATCTGGGCCACCCTATTTTCCCAGAAATCAAGCCGCTCCGGGGAGGCAATGCAGGAATAATAGCTAATGTATTTGTAATCAGCAGGTTGGCTACTCGCGGCGAGCGAGTGTCCACAATATTGCCACAGCGGTCGCAGCGCCCGTTAGCGCCAGCCCCGTCTGTTTCATGGACCGCTTCACTTCTGCCTGCCGGAGTCGGACTCCGACGCGTTCCGGGTAAGCATTGTCAACGGGTACGGCATCTGCCCGCATGGCCATCTGAATGATCTCCGCCAAGTGCAGGGCATGGCGGTCGGTGCACTGAGCGATTTGCTCCCGGCAACTGAAGCCGTCGGCGATGATGAGGCAACCGGGCGAGGCTTTGCGAACGGCGGGTAGAAGCTCCAGTTCGCCAATCGCGACGGAGACGTCATATTTGTCCTCCTCAAAGCCAAAGGAACCTGCCATACCGCAACAGCCGGGTGCCGGCGCCTGATATTCAATGCCCATGCGCTTGAGGACCGCCTCTTCGTCACTCATCTTCATGATCGATTTGTGATGGCAGTGGCCGTGGATCAGAGCCTTGCGGGCTAGTTGCGGCAATTCGAAATGCTTGGCCTTCTTTTCCAAAAACTCGCTGAGGAGAAACGTCTGCTGGGACAGCCGGCGTGCCCGAGCGTCATTGGGGAATAGATTTACTAGTTCGTCGCGAAAGACTGCAGCGCAACTTGGCTCCAGCACAACCATGGGGACCTCGCCTTCGATTTGCTCTGCTAGCGCGTCCAAGATTTTCAGTAGCAAGGTCTTAGCACGGTCAAGCATGCCGAAATCATAAAGTGGACGCCCACAGCACAGGCTTGCGGAGGGTATCCGTACGTGAAAGCCTGCTGCTTCCAGAACCTCAACCGCAGACTTGCCTGTATCAGGCAGGAAATAGTTGTTGAATGTATCTGGCCAGAGTAGCACGGGAGATGCGCCGATATTGCGTGGTCGGCGCCGCTTGAACCAGTCGCGAAACGTGTGCGGGGCAAACGCCGGAATGTTTCTCTCGCTCGGCATGCCCATAGCCAGCTTGGCAATGTCACGCAGGAATGGCAGTTGCGTGGCTAGATTGGCCAAGCCCGGGGTGTTTGAAGCCAACCGCGCCCAAATATCGATGTTCGCGAAGGCGTAAGCACTGCGTGGACGAAGGCGGCCTTCGTAGTAATGAGACAGGAACTCGGCCTTATAGGTGGCCACATCCACTCCGACGGGACAATCGCTTTTGCAACCTTTACAGGAAAGGCAGAGGTCGACCGAGTGCTTGACGTCTTCGTCGCGCCAACCACCGCGGATGACGTCGCCTTGGGTCATTTCCCAGAGCAGGTGGGCGCGTCCACGGGTAGAGTGCTCCTCTTCGCGGGTCACTCGGAAGCTTGGACACATTACGCCGCCCTCGTCGTGACGGCATTTTCCCACTCCCACGCAGCGGAGCGTGGCTTGCGCCAGGCTGCCGTGATCTTCCGGAAATTGAAAATGAGTTTCTGGTTCCCAAGGTAAGTAGTTGGCACCCAAACGCAGGTTCTCGTCCAACTTGTAGGGCTTGACCACCTTACCCGGATTCATCTTCCAATCGGGATCCCATATCGCTTTGAACTCACGGAAAGCCTGTACCAGTTCAGGGCCGAACATCTTGGGAAGCAACTCCCCGCGTGCTTGCCCATCTCCGTGTTCGCCAGAAAGCGAGCCTCCGTAGCTCACCACTAGGTCAGCAGCCTCTTCGACGAACTTTCGGTATTTCGCGATACCCTCGCTTGTGAGCAAATCAAAGTTGGTGCGGTTATGCACGCAGCCGTGGCCAAAATGGCCATAGAGGCTTCCGACGTAGCTATAGCTATTCATCAACTTACGCAGATCGCGGAGGTAACGGCCTAGTTTCTCCGGTGCGACTGCGGAATCTTCCCAGCCTTCCCAGTTCGGCGCCTCCCCGGGGACGTGAGAAATTACTCCCAGGCTGGACTCCCGCACCTCCCACACCCGCTTGATTTGCTGCTTGTCGGTGAAAAGGCGCATCTGTGGAGGATTTGGGCCTCGGCTCAGCGCTGCCACCAACCCGAGCGCCTGGGCTTCAGCTTCCTGCCCCGTGTTCGCGCCAAACTCGGCAAAGAGCCAGCCTCCGCCTTGGGGCAGGAGAGCTAACCCCTCGGAGTTGATGCTCCTGCGCCGGGTGTACTCGACCAGCAGGTCGTCCACTCCTTCCAGGCCGATTGGTTTATGTGCCATCACGTCGGGCACGTGATCAGCACACTGGTAAATGTCGGGATACGCGATCAGCAGTAGCACACGTTCCGGCGGGCTCTCCACCAAACGGCATGTGGCCTCCAACACCGTCACACATGTTCCTTCCGAGCCTACTAGCGCTCGCGCGACGTGGAAGCCGTTCTCGGACAGCAGGTAATTCAGGTTGTATCCGGAAACCCGGCGCGGAATGTTGGGATAGCGCTGACGGACAAGTTCAGAATACTTATCCCGTAGGCTCTTCAGGCCGGCATAGATTGCTCCGCGCCGGTCGCCTTCACTAATGATTTTTTCTAACTCTGCATCGCTGGTTTGTCCTACTTTCATGCGCAGACCGTCATAGGTAAGAATTTCCAGCACTTCGATGTTGTCGTCGGTCTTCCCCGCCATGACGGAATGCACCCCGCAGGAGTTATTACCAATCATTCCGCCGAGCGTGCAGCGATCGTGGGTGGCGGGATCGGGACCGAACGTTAAATGATGTCTCTCAGCCGCGTTGCGGAGATGATCTAGAACCACGCCAGGTTGAACCCGGGCGATGCGGCGGGCTGGATCAATCTCCAGAATCTTCGACATGTGTCGGGAGAAGTCCAGAATGACGGCCACGTTGCAGCATTGGCCAGCAAGAGATGTCCCACCGCCTCGGCACAGGATAGGAGCGCCGTATTTACAGGCAAGCGAAACCGTGGCGACGACATCATCGACGCCGCGCGGAAGGACCACTCCAATTGGGACTTGACGATAGTTAGATCCGTCGGTTGCGTAGAGAGCACGGGTGCTGCGATCGAAGCGGACCCCGCCGCGAACGTGGCGGCGCAGATCGGCCGCCAGAGCCTCGGCATCCAGGTGCAGTGGTTGACCAGAGTGTCTACCGGCAACGAAGTCTGGTTGTCCAGGAAGGATTGGCGGTAGCTCGTCTGACATCTCTGCCCTCGATCTTATATGTTCAAGCAAAGACGGCAGCGCTGCAAGGTATACACATTAAAGAGGGTTAGAGCCTCAGCTCCAAAGCCGCGTCAGGTAGTCGGCCATACTCAGCGTCAGGAGAAGCAGAAGCCAGAAGACAGCTGCGACCACCACCATTTTGCTGAGTTTCTCACTGGCATATTTTACGTGCATGAAAAATAAGACCACCAGCAGGGCTTTGAACGTTGCTATTACGAGAGCGACGACAGTATTCAGCGGCCCCAGGTCGATGAAGGACACGCCAGCGGTGATAACGGTGAGGCACAGCAGCGTGATCCAGATGCCAAGATAAAGCTTGCTCGAAACGATGGGTTCAGACATGGCGTTCACTTTAGCGGTTTTCGATCGATCAGGTATAGCAACGGGAACAGGTAAATCCAGATAATATCCACGAAGTGCCAGTACAGTCCGCCAATTTCAACTGGGTTGTGATACTCCGGCGTGTAGCGGCCCTTCCAGGCGTAGTAAGTCAGAAATGTAAAAATGCCCACCCCAATGATCATGTGCAAGGCGTGCAGGCCGGTCATGGCGAAGTAAAGGGAGAAGAAAATCTGTTCGTGTGAGGGGTCAATCCTGATCTGCGGATATTCCCTTATCAGATCGTCCGCACTGAAGGAGGACCCGGGGATGTGGTGCTCCTGAAACTTCGTATACCACTCCACGCCTTTAATTCCCAGAAATGCCAGTCCGAAAACAATCGTCAGCAATAAAAGAATGACTAACAACTTTCGTTTGCCCATCTGCGCCGCCCTTACGCCAAGCGCGACGGTCAAACTGCTGCAGATCAATACCGCGGTGTTGATCGTGCCCAACCAGATATCAAGGCTGCGGCTGCCGGCGGCAAACTCGTTGAAGTACCAGTAGCGATAGATGAGGTAGGCGCAAAACATCCCACCGAAAAACATGACTTCGGTCGCCAGGAAGACCCACATGCCGAGCGATGACGCCTGACGCTGCTGCTCCATGTCGGCGAAGTGGTGCCGCAATGCAGGATTATGTTGTTCAACGGCACTCGGGCTATGGCTCAACCGACGCCTCCTCGGGAGCTGGGATATGCGCGTAGTCGTAAGCTTCCCATGTGACCTCTGGAGTCCGCTCGAAATTGAACGTGGGCGGAGGCGAAGTGGTCGTCCACTCCAAGCCTGAAGCGCCCCAGGGATTGTCTTCCGCAATCTTCCCGTAGCGCATGGACCACAAAAAATAAACCATGGGCAGGAGGTACCCGACCGCCAAAATGGTTGAGCCCGCCGTCGAAAGCACGTTCAGCACCTGAAACTCCGGCGGATATTGCCAGTAGCGGCGCGGCATCCCGAGGTATCCAAGAATGAACTGTGGAAAGAATGTGAGATTGAAGCCGATGAATACGATCATCGCTGCCAGTTTGCCCAAGAACTCGGGATACATGCGGCCGGAAATCTTCGGCCACCAGAAGTGCATCCCGCCGAGATATCCCATGACGGCGCCGCCCACCATGATGTAGTGGAAGTGAGCAATTACGAAGTAAGTATCGGTGACGTGAACATCAATGCCCAGCGCCGCCAGGAAAAGCCCGGTCAATCCGCCCATGGTGAATAGGCCGATGAATCCCAAAGCGTACAGCATGGGAGTGGCGAATGAAATTGAGCCTTTGTACATAGTCGCAGTCCAGTTGAATACCTTGATTGCTGATGGCACCGCGACCAGGTAGCTGAGGATGGAGAAAACCAGGGCCGAATAGAGAGAGATTCCGGCCACGAACATGTGGTGCGCCCAAACCAGAAAACCGAAAACCGCAATTGCAATGCTCGACATGGCGACAAACTTGTATCCGAAGATGCGTTTGCGCGAGAAGCAGGGTACGATCTCCGTGACCACACCCATGGCGGGCAGGATCATGATGTAGACCGCGGGATGGGAGTAGAACCAGAACAGATGCTGAAACAGCAACGGGTCGCCCCCGCGCGTTGGGTCGAAAATTCCAAGATGCAGTGCCCGTTCCAGTACAACCAGGAGCAATGTCACGGCGAGCACTGGAGTGCCCAATAGCTGGATGATACTGGTGGCATAGTGGGCCCAGATAAACAGGGGCAGGCGGGACCAAGTCATGCCGGGAGCCCGCATGCGGTGAATCGTCACCACGAAATTCAAGCCAGTCAGGATGGATGAAAATCCGGCGACGAAGATGGCAAGTCCCGCTTCAACCACCTTGGTATTGCTGAAAGCGGTGCTGAAGGGTGTGTAGAACGTCCAGCCGGTGTCCGCTCCCCCAGTCAAAATGCAATGCAGCATCATGACGCCGGCAATGATGTAGAGATACCAGCTCAGCAAATTGATGCGAGGAAAGGCGAGGTCCCGGGCGCCGATCATCAGCGGCACCAGAAAATTTCCTAACACAGCGGGGATGGACGGGATCAGGAAGAAGAACACCATGACCTGTCCATGCATGGTGAACAGCTTGTTGTAAGTGTCCGCCTGCACCAGATCTCCCGCCGGGGTCAAAAGTTCCAGCCGGATCAGTAGTGCAAAGAAGCCTCCGATAAAGAAGAAGAAGGTGATCGACAGCAGGTAAAGCAGCGCAATGCGCTTGTGGTCTGTGGTCAGCAGCCACGACCTGATGCCGTATTCCCGATTGAGGTAGTTCTCGCGTTCGGCGGTGATTGCAGCGGTAGCCATTGCTATTGCACCTTCGGTTCCTGCGGCTTCGTACTGGGCGCCAGCGACGAGGTGCCAGCCGAGCCCGATGGAGGCTGGTTGAGCGACTTAATGTATGCAACCAGCGCACTCAACTGCTCTTCACTGACCAGTCCCTGAAATACCGGCATAATGGGCTTGAATCCGGAGACAACTTTGGCCGCGGGGCTCAAAATGGACTCGCGAATATAGTTTTCATCGGCGATCACGGTCCGACCGTCTTCCAGTTGCACCCGCTTGCCAAAGAGTCCCACCAGATTCGGGCCGCGACCCTGGGTGTCGGATCGGTGACAAGTGGAGCAGGCAAGCTGCTGAAAGATGCTCTCTCCATTAGAGGCCAGCGATCCCATGGCTCCGCCTCCACCCATCCAGGCTTCGTACTGCGCCGGCTCCATCACCACGACTTGTCCAATCATGCCGGAGTGCATGGTGCCGCAATATTCCGCGCAAAACAGGTGATACGTGCCGGCCTTAGTAGCATGAAACCACGCAGTGGTGTAGCGGCCAGGAAGGACATCCTGCTTGATGCGGAAAGCGGGAACGTAGAAGCTGTGGATCACGTCCTGCGAAGTCATGATCATCTTTACATCACGCCCCACGGGCACATGCAGTTCGTTAATCTCACGCGGACCCTCTTCGTGCTGCAGCTTCCACATCCATTGCTTAGCCACGACATAAATTTCTGTAGCGCCTCGAGGCGGGGTGCGCTCGTTGAAATAGATGACAGCGCCCCAGACAAAAATGACCATGAAAATGCAGAGGGGAATCACTGACCAGGTCAATTCCAAGGGAGTAGAACCTTCAATCTGCTCAGCGTTGATACCTTTGCGACGACGGAATCGGGTCGCAAATATCAAAATCATGACGAAGATCGATACGCTCACGAAAGCGCCGAGCGCCACGAGAAAAATGTAGAGCGCGTCGACGCTCCCGGCGGTGGTGGAGGCCCTGACAGGCCAAAGTGGAAAAGTGTCGTGCATGAAATTATGTGACTCGATGCGGTCCTTGACCGCTCAGCGCAGATCCTCGTCGAAACAGCACGGCGATCAGAATGCTCAGAACCAAAATTGTCGCGGCGGCGGATATTTGCAGCACCCGCGAAATGATCGCACCGTACTTGCCGGTTGCCGGATCGTAGTGATAGCAGTACAGCAACACCTGGTCCACCACGGTACCGATTTTGTTTTCTGAAGCTTGGACCAATGCAAGCCGCAAGTCTTTGGGCGCGTACTCGACTCCGTAGAAGTACTGCGCAATTTTGCCTTCCGGAGTTAACACCATGATGGCGGTGGCGTGAGCGAACTGGCCGGTCCTGGCATCGTACTGATATTGGAAGCCTGCGGCTCCGGTGACAGCATCGATCGATTCTTGTGGCCCGGTGAGAAAATGCCAGCCGGCAGCGGCACCGGAGCGTCCGTAGCGCTTGAGGTATTCAGCCTTCTTGGCGGATGCCATTTCCGAAGTCTCGTGGGGATCGAAGCTAAGAGTGAGGACATCGAATTCTTTGCCCACGTCGAATTTCAATACCCGTAACGCACTCTCCAAACCGCTCAAGACTTCCCCACATAGCATTGGGCATTGGTAGTAGACCAAGTTGAGGATCATCGGTCTCTTGCCGAAATAATCGCCTAGGCGAACCGCCCTGCCAGTTTCATCGCGAAATGTGAGATTAGGAATCTGCTCCTCCAAGTGCTGCTCGATACCGACGTTCTGCAAACCTGGTGGCCTCACATTTGACGGAGGCGACATGATGCCCCGCGTCATGCCCTGGCCCCAGGCTGAGGCTGCGAGTAGCAAGATGGTTGCCAGCGAGAGCCACTTCGAGTTTTTCGTCGTTGTCGTACTCCACATCATTTAAGGGCCTCAGCGGCTAAACCCGATCGGTTCGATTTTCTTTGTGGCACGACTAAAGTCGTGCCCTTCCCAACTGCCCGAACTTTGTCATGTACTGAGTCCACCTCATTCTTGCTTGGGTTGAGCTGGCGGATGCGGCCGCCCAGCCGTGTCCGAACGCTCGGCAGCTTTTCTAGCGGCGTTCACTGGAGACGAAGGCACGGTTCCCGCTTTCGGTGACACCGGTAAACCGCGCTCAACAATCAATCGCATGGCACGCTCAATCGGGATATGCACCACGCCAGCCTTGTCATCCACCCAGCCGTAGCTATTGAGGTTTCTTTCCTCCTGCAAACGGAAATCGGCGATTTCCAGCCGCTCGTTCTTCTCCAGGCGCGGCTGCGGAAACTTCTCAATATCACCGGGCGTCACCTCACGCGTATCGCTCGCGGCTTCGTGCACAAGCGGATTCTGGACCGGCTGGTGTCGCCTCGCATACCTATGCAGGTAGCCGTACATTCCCCACACTGCAAGAGAAGCGACTGTGATCATTACAGCTACCCCGATCAGAAACTCAAACACACTTCGGGCGCCAAGATCTTCGTGCTCAAACTCGACGCCACTGTTGTGGTCGTGTTGTGTCTCTTCACTCATGCGCCGGTTCTAGAACCTCGTTAGCGAATACGTCATACGCGGGCACGAGGGGCATCGACCTGAGGTTGCGGAAGAAATACGCCAGCCACAATCCGCCCATCGCGATCGGCACCACTACGTCGGCCCAAGTCACGCTCAAGGTCTGCGAGAAATTGGGCTCGATTATCCAGAACAGATCCACGTACCGCATCAATAACAACCACACTGCTAGCCAAACCAAACGAGTCACGTCACGCTTGAAAGGCCGCGAGAGCAGGAATACGAAAGGCACCGCAAAATGGAATACAACTAGAAATAGTCCGACGTATCCCCAGCCACCATTCAGCCTCTGTATATACCAGGTGATCTCATCGGGCAGGTTCCCCGCCCAGATGATGAGCCACTGTGAGAACGCAAAGTAAGCCCATACCATGATGAAGGTCAGCATGAACTTCCCATGATCGTGGACATAGTCGGGCTTCAACAACTCCGACATAGGTTTGTACTTCACCAGAATTCGCTCCACCACTACGGCGAAACAGAGCGCCGACAGCACTTGCCCAATGAGGAACGACAGACCGTAGATAGTGGAAATCCAGCTTGGGTCAATCGACATCACCCAGTCGATGGCCGCGAATGTAATGGTGAATCCATAGAAGATCAGGCCCGGCCCACTGAGCGCCTTGAAACGAGCCCTGTTGTCCCGCGAAGGCGGGTTATCCTGCTCCGCCGACCATTTGGTCAGGAAAAATACGAGCGCGCCCCAGATGGCGAAGTAAATCACGGCACGAATCACGAATCCATTCACAGAAAGATAGGTTTGGGTAATCTGCTGCAAGTGCTCCCGCAGATGCTGGTCTGGAATCGAATCCAGAGGCCGCGCCCAAACGTAGAGCCTAGGCAGCCCGAAAAAGATTGGAATGAACAGCAGCGCGAGCAGCGGAAGTGTCCGCATTGCCGCTCCCAAAATCCGCCGGATGATCATGCCCCAGGCGCCCTTGGTGAGATGGCGAAGCATCAGAATCGCCATCGATCCCAGACACACCCCCAGCCATGCCATAAAGCTGAGCAGGTAGGCCCGGAAGAACTCGCCCGGGCGGACAAAGGCAGCGATCACTGAGATCGCGCCGAAAATCAGGCCGACGATAAGCGATCGCTGACCGATGATATTGGCCACCGGCGGAGCCATCAAGTCCAGATTGTCGACGCGCGCCGGGCTCATTTCGGTCCCTCTTCTTTTTTGCTCTCGGTCTTCGGTGCAATTACCGGGAGCGTTGCACCCGACCCAGGTTCCTCAAAGGTGGGAGGCTCGGATGGCACTTCCTGTCCCGCCGGAACGTCATTCGCAGTGGCTCCCTGGCTCAATTGCAAGGCGCGGATATAGGCCACAATGCACCAGCGATCCCGCGGCGCGATTTGCGAGGCATAATCGGGCATGGCGCCGAAGCCGTTCGTCATGACGTCGAAAAAGTATCCCAGCGGCGCTTGACGCAATCGTTCAGCGTGAAAGGAAGGGGGTTTGCGTGGGAATCCACGCGCCGGAACTACTCCGTTGCCATCGCCCAGACGCGAATGGCAAGGAGCGCAATAAATGTCGAAGCGCTCACGGCCACGCGCCAGGATATCTTCGGATACCGAAAAGGGCATGTAGTCGCCGGGATTGTTTCCGATTTTCCCGGTATAGAAATAGGCGTCTTCATGCAATTGTCCGCGGGCCATCGTGCCTTCTACGGGAGGACGCGCCGAGCGCAGATCGGCGTAAAAGTCGCTCTCGGCAAGCGGCTTGAAGCGCGGCTGGTCCTGCATGTCCTGGCGGCATCCGGCAAGCGCGAGCATGGCGACGAGCAATGTGGCGAGATTCAATGTAAGTGCTGGCGGCCACGCCCGTGCACACGCGGCACGAGCGAGGACGCTCGCGCCTACATCGCTCATGCGACTCGCTCTAATCGGGCACCTCCGAGATGGATCGCGGTCCCAGACTCTCCAAGAATCGCGGCGTCTCCGTCGGACTGTATTTTGGATCAGATGAAAACACGATCAGGAAGAATCTGTCCTTGGTAGCGAACGCGAAGCGCGGCACATTAAACACCGGGTGGTACGGCATGGGCAATCCGTTCAACGCCAGCATGCCCAACACGGCGGAAATTCCCCCAAAAAGAATTGTCATCTCAAAGGTTACGACGATAAAGGCCGGCCATGAGTGGTATGGCTTACCTCCTACGTTGATGGGGTAGGTGATTGCCGAAATCCAGTACTGCATCAGATAGCCAGTCAGGCCTCCGATCAATGCGCCGATTAGAACGACCAGCGGCACTGCGTTACTGTGGAAGCCGATCGCTTCCGCCAATCCCTCGATTGGGAAGGGACTGTACGCGTCAAGCTTGATGTAGCCGGCTTCGCGGGTGCGATGCGCAGCCGCCATCAAGCTGGTTGCGGAATCGAACTCCGCCATAATCCCGTAAGTTCCGGTGCGCTTCATTCCTTCACCTCCGCCTCAGGCAGCAGAGTGCGCATCTCAAAGATCGAAATCATGGGCAGCACACGCACGAACAGGAACATCGCCGCCAAGAACATGCCAATAGTGCCGATATATGTCATCCAGTCCCAGCGAGTCGGGTAATACATCCCCCAGGAGGAGGTCAGGAAATCGCGGTGCAGACTGACCACCACGATAATGAATCGTTCCAGCCACATGCCTACCAGAACCACTCCAGAGATCAGGAAGAGCCAGAGCGGACTGCTGCGCAGCTTGGGGATCCACAGCACCTGCGGAATGACGATGTTGCAGATCAGCAGCATGTAGTAGAAAAATGCATAGGGGCCGTGGAGCCGATTCCACAGGGTGAACGCATCGTAGCGATTGCCGCTGTACCAACCCATAAAAGCTTCAACGATGTAGCCATAGGCCACGATCAGGCCGGTCGCCAGCATAACTTTTGCCGAGTTCTGCAGGTGGCGTTCGGTAATGAAGTCTTCCAACCGGAAGATTTTGCGGA
>Ga0207139_1066_pt1 | contig 22596 bp, 31 predicted proteins | sample Alteio_BWMinHeat_7_FD_153585 | JGI IMG/M metagenome (GOLD analysis project Ga0207139, IMG submission 153585) | Enriched cells from forest soil in Barre Woods Harvard Forest LTER site, Petersham, Massachusetts, United States -... | ecosystem: Environmental > Terrestrial > Soil > Temperate forest >... | reverse complement strand
GGGATTTTCTTCTGTTTTGAATTCGTCGATAGCGTCGACGGGGAGAATTGTCCCAGCGTCGCCTGAGGCCATTACCGCGTTAAAGACGCTCTGGCTCATCCAGGGGTCGGTCGCATCGACTCCGTTGATCAGATAAATATTGTCCTGCGGACGCAAACCGTTGGTGCTCTGGGTCCAGCCTGAGCCACCGGGATAGATCGTCACGCCCGGCCGGAGTTGGAGCAGGTTTTCAAAATTACGGCCGTTCAAGGGCAGATTATCGATGATCTGGGCCTGGAGGGTGCCGCCGAGCTCGGCGTTGGTGGTCTCGACGATGGGGAGTTCGCCGGTGACGGTGACTTTTTCAGTCTGTTCGCCGGGCTGCAAGGTTAGATCGACACGCAGATCCTGGTTGACTTCCAGGGTGACGCCGTTACGTTGGGCCGTCTTAAAACCCTGAAGAGCTGCGCTCACCGTATAGGTGCTGGGCAGCAGGTTGGGAACATTGTATTCACCGGCGGCGTCCGTCATTACCGTGCGGGTGAGATTTCGTTGCGTATCGACGATGTTAACCGTGGCGCCAACGACCGCGCCGCCGCTTTGGTCTGTGACCGAGCCGAGGATGCGGCCGGCATTGCCTTGCGCGAATAACTGCGAACTCCCCACAAGAACTGCAAGGCCCAGAGAGATCACCCCAATCGCATTACGCAACGAGAGGGGAGAAAATCCGCGAGCTGAGAAAACGGAAAACTTCATAAAGCACACCTCCGGTAAATTAAACTGAAAAGCGAAAATGGTCCCCCAGGTCCACCCCAAATTCAGATCTGAAGAGATTCCCTATAACAGCACAGGTCCCTAACCAGTGCCGCGCGAGATTCTACTACAGCCGGAGTATGTGAGCCAATCGGAAGGAACATTTACAAATTTGTGCCAAATGGGTGCACGACCGAGAGACTGTTGGGAACAGTCGAGCTACATAGAGCCCGGCATAAATTCGCGCCGCGAAGCGAGATTTGCAGGATAATTGAACGGGCGGTGGGGAACGAATTATGGAGGGATCATGACCTGCGCGGAATGCCACAGGGAACTGGATGAGCGCTCGAATTTTTGTTCCTACTGCGGAGCGCGAGTGCGACCGATGTTTTCGCATCGGCGATTGATGCGTTCAGCAACGGACTCGAAGATTGCCGGAGTGTGCGGCGGGCTGGCCGAATACCTTGGGGTAGATTCCACAATAGTGCGGCTGTTCTGGGCCGTACTCGCGGTGGTCCCGGGGGGAATCGTAGGCGGAATCGTTGCGTATCTTGTGGCTTGGGTGATCATGCCGAAGGCGCCAGCGCCGGTTTCTGCGCCGATCGAGGCGAGGCCCACGCCGGCAGGCTGAGGCCGCAGATTGCTGTGCGCGGGATGGCCTCAGGGGCTAAAGCCCTCGGTGGTGCTCGTCTTATATGTCGCGCTGTGGATTCGCTGCGCTCTCCATAAAAAGATCGAGCCATGGCTGCCTTCATATTCGCGTGAAAAAATCCGCACGCTTAAAATTAAGCGTGCGGTTTCTCCTGTACGCGGGCTCACCCGGCCCAAGCTGTCATCACCCGGGCCAGCTAGTCCGTTCCGGCCCGGTGCGATTTCACTGAGGATTCGGGCTGCGGGGTGTGTTCTTGGATGAGACGGTTTAGCGTGGGAATCAATTCACTTCCGGCCTTATATTTGGATACGAACCCATCCGACCACATTTGGGCAGCCTGCATAATTACGGGCGTATCGAACATGGTCAAGAACACGATTTTGGTTTCAGGGGAGATGCGCCGTATTTCTTCGGCGGCTTTGACGCCATCCATCACCGGCATATTTACGTCGAGAAGAACGATCTCCGGCTTTAACTTCTGGACTTGCTCGACGGCCTCTTTGCCATTCCAGGCTTCCTCACAAACTTGGAAGGAATGCAGGTGCGGAAGCAGAATGGATCGAATCGTCGTCCGAATGACCGCGTGGTCGTCCACGATGAGTATTCTTGCTGGCAATGGCGCTCCGACTCTGAAACGCCGGCAACGGGAGGTGGGAGCGCCCGCTGCAGGCAGGGTATATTGGATTTACTGGGTTGTCTGTACAATAGGGGAAAGACCCGAGACCCGTTAACTTGACGTAACCGTAGCCCTCGCTAACGCTAAAGCGACGATTCGGATACTAAAAGAAATGACCCGTATAACTTCCCGCCTGCTAGGCTTCTTCTTCCCGGCCGCAGTCACTCAATTTTAGATGCGATAGGCGCCAGATAGGCGCGGCGCGATATCGGCATGTGCGTGAGGCTGTAAATGGAACGTGAGTACGAGGTTTTCGAGTGGTTCCCCAATCGGGAGATAGGAATGTCAGTGGTGACGGAGGCACTCGCAACTGCGTAACTGCTATTTCCGCGCGCCCGGAGTGAGGGGCGCGCCGAGGCACTTATGATTGAGGGCACCCTAAAGGTTGAATGGGCGAATAGGGATAGGCCGGCGGACACCCCAAAATACTGGATAACTTTTACGGCGAATGCTGCGCAGCTCCGGGGCGGTGCCCAACGCAAGGTAATCATCGGTCGAGAATCGCTGCTTGAGTACCTTCTCGGGATAGAAGCAGGAACCCTGCTGGCCGCACAGCAATGGTTGTTGGAAATTCGCGAAGCGGGACGTTTGTCACTGGAACGCACGCAGCTTACCGAAGAACAGTACAAGCCCTTCCGTCCTGCCTCATAACCCTCGAAGATTGCCTAGGAACTTTGTCCCTCGTGGATTGACCAGAATATGAGTCTCGAAGAGACAGAGCGTCACCCTACCTCGCATTGTCATTCACTTGTAGCCCAGGGCGCCGCAGGGTGCCTTTCGCTGTGGGCCTTGGGGCGTTTTCTTAAAAAGAAACGTTTCAGAAATTCCACGAGCGTGACGTTGTGCGCGAGCGAACATCCCCGGAGCCGCAAGTTCCTTATGTTCGATAGCGTACAGTCTTGTGATATGCTACTTTGGGCCCTAAAGGTGTCCGATTCAGGACACCGGTTTACCTTGACGGAAGAACGCAATACAGTAGAGCAATCGCGGGGCAAATAGGGGCATTTAACGGGGCCTTTGACCTGTTAGCCTGATTTACTGCAGCCCGTGAACGGTGAGAATCTCTTTTGTCTAAGCTTTGTCTATGCTTCCTATGACTCGCGTCCTAATTGCCGATGACAGTGAGCTTGTACGGTCTGGGCTTCACGAATTGATAGAAGACCATCCCGGGTGGTTCTGTACGGAAGCAGTCAACGGTCGTGATGCAATCGAACAAATTCAACTCCTGGCCCCGGACATCCTGATCCTGGACCTTTTCATGCCCGTAATGGACGGACTCCAGGCGGCTCGTGCAATCTCTAAGCTCGTACCTAATCTCGCTATTCTCCTCTGTACAACTGACCTTCCGCCTGTTCTGGTTTCCATGGCGCAGCGTTGCGGAATACAAGGGACGGTTTCGAAATATAACTGTCCGCAGATTATAAACGGAATTGAGGCATTGCTCCGACGCGAAACGTTTTTCTGTGGGAATTGAATTTTCTCTTGCGGAGCCGCGCACGCAGTTCGTGCATGAACCGCGTGTCGAAACGGAACGAAACGGGACACCTGCTTCATCCGTCCCACAAATGTTTGTCAGGCATCGTACGTAATGGAACTACTTCTCAGCGCAGCTACTTCACGGCGCAAGAATCGGATTGGAGACAGGATGGCTAGGGATAAAAGGACAATCGGAGTAGATGCATCGGAAGAAGTGGTGAACGCATTTGAAGCCGGTGTTGTTTTCGGACGAATGGTGGAAAGTAGACGGCCAAAGCGCCACCCGCTGTGGTCAGATGACGAATGGCTTCAAGCCCTAATCAAAGCGGTCGGGAAGAAAGCAGAATCCAAAGTTCGAGAGCGGAATGGGGACTTTAGCGGGGGAGGACAACAGAGGCGCGATGGCTGAGGCGAGCTAGGCACCTGGTCTTTGTAGCTCGGGTGTCCGACGCCGGCGCGCAAGCGCCTTTTAGATTGAAGTCTCGGAGACCTGAGGCTTTTCCTTCGAACGAATTTGATCTTCCCCTCATTCGAATAATCTGCTGCCCAGAGCGGTCTTTGTAGCTCAGGTGTCCGACGCCGGCGCGCAAGCGCCTTTTAGATTGAAGTCTCGGAGACCTGAGGCTTTCCCTTCGGACAAATTCGACCTTCCTCTTATTCGAATAATCTGCTGCCCAGAGCGGTTTTTGTAGCTCAGTTGTGCGACCTATTTTGGGGCGCGGCTGGGAACGGGCGAGGGGCGTCTTGCAGCAAACGGATCTTGGATCTCCGGGTTTGGGACTTGGGGACTAACGGCGCGATCTAGACCGGCACCGAGTCCGACCGCACCTTCCGGAGCTCGCCCCTCAATGAGACGCCGCAACGCGAGCACCAATTCACCAAGCGAGGATTTGGAAACGAATGCGTCCGCGCCGACCACCCTCGCCGCTGCGGAAATGACGGCTTCGTCATGGAAGGTGAAGAACACGATCCTGACGTTTCCGAGGCGCTGGCGGATTTCGTAGGCTACCTGGACACCGGTGAGGTCGGGCAGGGAATGGTCCAAAACAATGAAATCGGGCTTTAGGCGCGCAGCCTCTTCTATGGCCTGCCTTCCAGTGGCAGCCTCGCCACAAATGTCCAGGCCTTCCTGGAGCAATACTGCGCGCACGTTTTTAAGAACGCTTTCGTTGTGGTCGACCAGTAACACCCGCGCCATGACGCTTATGCCTCCCACCGATTCTTATAAATTCTTAATGTGTCTGCGAGGAGAGTGCGATACGGGACTTCTGGTAGGTAATGGTACGCGCGCGGCTTTTTGTAGGAGCAAAGGCGACGTGATGACAACTGCGGGTGCCGCACCCTGTTGCCCTGCTTGCCCTGAGAGGAGCGAGACGAATCGAAGGGGTTGCCCTGAGCCTCGAAGGGAGTATGCGAAGGGTTGATTTCAAAGTGCGGTTCTTTCATCCATCACGCGGGCTGCCTCGCCAGAACCCGCAGAGATTCGATCCAAACTTGTTCGATCCAAACTCGGGCGACAGGTTGCGCCGAGCGCGGTAACATCAGGAGATGACCTTCAGCAGCGACGAACTGATCTTGGCGCTGGTCAGCCTGGTGCGCGCGACGCGGCCGAGCATGTTGCACCAGGAAGCCGACGGCTTCAGCGTGGATTTCGAGGCCATCGCCCGCAGCGAGACTCCGGGGACCGCCGATCGCCTGCTGCTGAAGATGGGCGCGGTGATGGGAAGCACGACGCCGTATCCGGCGGAGAATCCCGACAGCTCGGTCTCGCTCGATCTCGACGCGGCCGAAGCGCGGCAGATCGCCGACGCGCTGGCCCAACTGGAGCTGGTGCAGGCCTGGCCGCAGGACGTCATGGAGATGAGCCGCGCCCTTCGCGCGCGCCTCGTTTCGGATGCGGGGCAACGCTCGCGAGAAAATTGAGGCTGAGGCTTCGCTCTCGCAAAGTTTTGTAGCCCAGGGGACGGCGAGGCGTTTTTCGTCGCGTGCCCTGGGGCCTTTTCCTGGTTTTTCGGGTGCCCCACCCTTCGCGCCTCGGCGCCAGCAGCACTCGCGCGTTGAAAAAGAAGGCGCGAAGGGTGGGTTAGTTTTCGCAGCGTATGGGTTATGCCTCGGGCGTGGCCTTGGAAGAGGGCCAGAGAAGAGACGCTGTCATTCCGAGGAGTACACGCATCGTTTCAGGTTGCGTGCGTGGACGACGAGGCGGGGTCCCCAACAGGCGCCGCTTTTGCGCCCGTTGGGATGCAGGCGAGGAATCTGCTTTTAGTTTTGGTCGTGCCGGCGCGATTTGCAAACCCGGGCACGAGTAGGCAGACTGGATAGCGCATTAGGATAATTAGTAAAGGATGCTACCGAAAATCGGACTAAATAAATGAATGCTCCTTACGACGTGATCTGTGTTGGCGCAGGTCCCACCGGCCTGGCCTGCGCCATCGAAGCCAAACGCGCCGGCCTGCGTCCGCTGGTGATCGATAAGGGCGTGCTATGCAATTCGATCTATCACTATCCGGTGAACATGGTTTTCTTCACCACGCCGGAACTGCTGGAGATCGGCGATCTGCCGTTTGTGAGCGCCGCGGAAAAGCCGAATCGCGTCGAGGCGCTGAAGTATTACCGTAAATGCGTGGAACACTACGACCTCGATCTGCGTCTGGGCGAAATGGTGACGCGCGTCGAAGGCAGCGACGGCGATTTCCGCGTGCACACAAAAACGCAGGACGGCGCGATGGAACAATATGAAGCGCGCAAGCTCATCGTGGCCACTGGATATTACGATTTGCCGAATTGCCTGGGCGTGCCCGGCGAAGACTTGCCTCACGTCTCGCATTACTACACGGAGCCGCATCCCTTCTGGCGGCGCGACGTGGTGGTCATCGGAGGGAAAAATTCCGCCGCGGAAGCCGCGCTCGACCTCTATCGCACAGGCGCCCGTGTGACGCTGGTGCATCGTCGTGCCGACCTTGGTTCGACGATCAAGTATTGGGTGCGCCCCGACATCGAAAATCGCATCAAGGCCGGCCAGATCAAGGCGCTTTTCAACGCTCACGTCGTGCGCATCACGTCCGAATTCGTGCATGTGACAGGACCCGACGGCGACAAGAAGCTCTCTGCCGTCGAAGTCTTCGCGCTCACCGGCTACCATCCCGATTTCGATTTTCTGCGCCAGCTTGGCGTGAAGCTCGATTCCGAAACAAACAAGCCCGCTCTCGATCCGCAGACGCTGGAAAGCAACGTTCCCGGCTTGTACCTGGCCGGAGTGGTCATCGGCGGAAAGCACACCAGCGAAATTTTTATCGAGAACGGCCGCTTTCACGGCAAGCAGATTATCGCGGCGCTCACGGGCACGCCGCTTGCGGTCGCGCAGGCTTAGTCACCTGGTCACAAGTCCCGTGAGGGACGAGACAGCGTAGCCCACCGCGGAGTGGGAAAACGTACGGAAAGGATACAGCCCCGGCGAGGGGCGGCACGCTGCTAAACTAACTGGCAGGCGAATTCACACAATATGGCAATCATCGAAGAAGTCGGCGGCACGATCGCGGCTCTGGCCAAGGGCTTCGGCGTCACCTTTCGCAATCTTTGGCGAAAGACGACCACCGAAAATTACCCCGACGAGCCGGTGCACTTTGAGGCGCGCTATCGCGGCATCCACGTTCTGCAGCGCGACGAGGATGGACTCGAGAAGTGCGTCGCCTGCTTTCTTTGTTCCGCAGCTTGCCCCGCGCGCTGCATCTATATCGAAGCCGCCGAAAATACCGAAACCAATCGCATCTCCGCCTCAGAACGTTATGCCAGCATCTACAACATCGATTATTCCCGCTGCATTTTTTGCGGATACTGCGTCGAAGCCTGCCCCACGGACGCGATCACCCACGGTCACGGATTCGAGCTCGCCACCTACGACATCAATTCCATGATCTTTCGCAAGGAACAGCTCCTCGAAGCCGGAACGCCTAAAGCCCCACGCGCCGTGTGACGTGCTCTCTTTCGCCGCACGTCTTTCCCCCGCGGGCCGTCTAGCCGCCGCGGAATGCCGTGACGTGTTTGCGTCCAGGCGCCCAACGTCTCCAAGAAGCGCGAAGAAGTGAACCGCGTGGCATTGTCGGTGGTGAGCATTACGTTCGCCTCACGGCTGGCCTCGGGCAGCCGTGCCGGGACGGCTTGCTCCACCGCAGCCAGCGCATCTTCGGTTCGGCAGCGATGCGAGAGATTCCAGCCCATGATCTCCCGCGTGCAGCAGGATCACGCTAACCAGGTAGGCCCAACCCACCGCCGGCCCCGCCCAGATCTTCGTCATGTCCGACTGCCAGATTTGATTGGGGGCGCTGGCCTCCACACGTCCCCATTCTTTCCGGCGACGAGCACGAAGACGTCGCGAGCGCACCAGCAACCCACGTTCTCTCATCACCCGCAACACACGCTTCCGATTCACCAGCAGTCCTTTCTTCCGCTGCAACCACCAAGCCACGCGCCGATAGCCGCACGCCAGTTTCTCTCCGCACGCCATCACGATCGGTTCATCGTAGTTGCGGTCGGCCCGGCTGCCTCGTGGTTTCTTCCGGTAGTACAGACTCGACCGACCGATGGCCAGGGTCGCCGCCACCAGCGTGGCCGTGTAGCCTTCGCTCACCATCTCCTGTGCCTGGGAGTGACTGCACCACAGCTCACTCCCCCCGATGTTTTTAGGATTTCGATCTCCAGCGACTTCTGTCCTAGCGTCCGTTCCAACTGCCGGATGCGATGGTCCTTCTCGGTTTCCGCCGCGGCAGCACTTCTCCACCCCAAGCGCTGCCTTCGCTCCTTGTTCCGCTTCATCCTTCCAGCGATAGAACAGATTCGTAGCGATCCCGTGACGCCGACACGTCTCCGAGACGTTCCCGCTCTTAATGCCTTCCTGCACGATCTGCCACTTCTCTTTAGGGGATCGATCTACACGTGGTTTCCTGCCCATGTTGCCTCCCTTTAGGGAGGCCCCGATTCCTAGATGAGGTGTGCAGTTTTAGCGGGGAGCACTACAGATCCCGTACACACCATCATATTTCTACTTGGCCCCTCTCTCTTTATCGCTCACAACGATTCGGCTTCCCAAGTCCAGCTGATAATGTATACGAATGGATCGAAACATATCGAAAACGCTGCTGGAGTCTGGCAACCTCGGGGCGGGGGCGACAAAACCTCGGGGCGGAGGCTGCAAAAACTGGGGATGGAGGCTGCATGACTTGTGAGGAGTTGCGAATCAGGTTAACGCAATAACCTTATGAGAATTGCGACACGTAATCGCGACACCGCAAAAACGCTGGTCATACTGGGGATTTACGAGATGGTCTCCGGCCAGCAGGCAGAGGCGAGTGATGGGCAGAGCAAAGGGTAGAGCGAAGGGCACAAGGAAAGGCACGGGGAAAGGCACGGGGAAAGGTGAAGGCCGGAGCGGCATTTGCGTTAGATCAACGCAATCGAAGGATCGGCTCAGATGGAAATCAAGGTGATCGTCGCACTGGAAACGCCTGACTTACGGGCCAATTGGCCATTCGTGCCGTTCAAGGGGATTGCAGATGTCCTGCGAAAGCGCGACTGCGCGTGACAAATCAGATCATAGCTCCCTGTTTCTCAGCGCTTGCTCGACACATCGGCGAGGCGATGCAGGCCGTTCGCCGCGCCGAATCGTCAGGCGGAAGGTGAAGTGTACGGCTTCATCGCAGGATATCGCATGACACTCGGGGCCGCACCGTCACGTTTTGCGCCAAAAATGATGTCGGGGGAATGGAAGCCTTATAGCATTTCGCAGCGCTTGGTCGACACATCGGCGAGGCGATGCAGGCCGTTCGCCGCGCCGAATCGTCAGGCGGAAGGTGAAGTGTACGGCTTCATCGCAGGATATCGCATGACACTCGGGGCCGCACCGTCACGTTTTGCGCCAAAATGATGGCGTCGGAATGGAAGGCCTTATCGGCTTCCTTGGTACCGTCGGTGGGGCCTTGCGCTTGAACGCGGTGCGTATGGCACGCAAATCGGCAGCTATGTCCGCGGAGTGAGACTCTACCCGTTCTGCGCAATTTCAGGCTGAGGTACGGTCTCCCGTGCGAATTCGAGAGCGCAAACGGCGAACGGGTTGGCGTGGTCCGACGTTGATCATTTGCGGCGGAGCGAAGGGAAGTTCAGCTTGCGGCAGGATATCAGACCCCTGGCCCGGCTGAGAGGGCAGCTTGCGATCTTCGCGGACCCAGCGGGCCAAGAAAGCTTCGGCCGTTACTTCGATCCACTGCTCAAGCAACGCGGCGATTTCTTTGCGCAGATTGGCGGCGTGGTTCAGACGAGAGAGCTCGAAGCTTTCGAGCGAGGTGTCGGACGCTTCGTGCAAGTAATGCCAAGGTGGAGTCACCCGCTGGGTAGCCATGGCTAGAACCCCCCTAAGTGGGATGACTATTAACATAAGGCACAATAGCGGGCCAGCTAATTTGTAAGTCATTTACTTTAGGGTTGTGGAAATCCCTACGGTAAAGACTGTAGGCGCGACAGGAGGTCTGGCAATGTGCAGCGGCTGTTCGGGCGATTACGCCGGCGACTCTGAGGAATTAGGCGACTCGGTGAGCGAATCAAGCTCCAGCACTGGGCCAGTGGGTTGGGGTCGGCCGAAAGGCGATGGAAATCGGCTTAGCGACGAAAGAGTCGGCGGCTTCGAAGACAACTGGGATGCTCAATGGAGTTCGTCGCGCACAAGCGTGCCGGGTTTTCGAGCTGAAAATGGGGCAGAAATTTGCGAAATATTCGTCAATGAGACGCACGTCGTGGAAATTAGGGTATTCGCAGTTGGCTCCGAAAGAATGAGGGAATTCCTGGAAGACGGAACCGGAAATGTCTGTGTCCCGTAAACACTCGATGGGGCCGAGTGCCAAATATTATCAGACACGTGCGCGGATGGAGCGAGTACATGGGTAAGGCCTGGGGAACACGACTGTAGTTTCTGAGTGAGCCAAGAGATTTGGGAGGGGAGATGGAAGCGCAGGAAGTGGAAGTTCCGCGGGCCCAAACGCAGCAAGGCGAAATGCTCGAACCAGAAAATCGGGACGTTGATGCGCGGAATGTTGAACCGCCGGAGTCAATAGCAGCCGAAATGGAAGCACTAGAAGCCGAAGAGAATGAAACGCCGGCGTCGGAAGCATGCGCCGGTGACGCAGACGCAGATGCGGAACCAGTGCGCGTTTTCGAGGCGCCGACGGATGAAGTCTGCCTCGAGGAAGACGAGACGCAGCTTGCTGCGATCCGCGAACTGATGACGCGCGCCCAGGCGTGCGGCAATTGGCTCACGCTGGCCGAAATCGCGGAAGCCACGGAATTCGCCGAAGCTTCGATCTCGGCGCAGTTGCGGCATCTGCGCAAGGCGCATCACGGCGGATACCACGTCGAGAAGCGCCGCAGGCAATCCGTGCGCGGGGCCGCGACGATGCGGAAAATTCGCGATGCGCGAAGGGGTCCGGTGATCTGGGAGTACCGCGTGCTGCCGCCGGCATAGGAGGCGAAATGCCCAAGCGAGTGCTTGACTTCGATGCCCTGTGGGCGAGCGACAAGCTGGCCGCTTGCGCCGAGTGGGCGCAGAGCGAGTATGCCTGGCTTTACGGCCTGGCCGACGCGAGCGGCAGCTTCGAAATAACCAACATGCGCGTGATTTGGGGACGCGTCGCCGCGATTCGCAAGAATCTCACTCTCGAACGCCTTCAGGAAATCTTCGACGAGTTCATCGCGCGCGGGCTTTTGTTTACGTGGGAGGAAAACGGGAAGCGCTACGGCCATTGGACGGGCAGCGACGTTCCCGGAAGGCTGCCGCGGCGTTCGTGGCGCATGCGTTTGGAGAAACTCGCGCCGCCCGTGCCGTGCGAGGCGCTTGCGGCCTATAGCGCGCGTTTCGGCGGAAGCAAAGAAAGCATGGTTGCCAGGGCGAGCGCGGCCTCGCAATCGGGTGAAGTTACCGATGCGCGGCCGAGGGAAATCACGCCTGAATTCGAGGAGCGTGTAGCTCGGTTCACGCATGAGCGTGAGCACGCTCACGCCCAGGATTGGGATTTGGGTTTGGATGTGGATGGGGATTTGGATTTGGAAAAAGAAAGAGAAAAACAGGTGTGTCCCGCTCCGCCGATTTCTGTGCGAATTCCTGATTCGGCAGATTCACGAATACGTCATCAGCAATTCGAGCGCAGATCGGCCGAAGAGACTCCGCGCGAGTATGACTGCCCCGAGGGTACGCCCGAAGAATTGCTCGCAATCTACGAGGCTGAGCGCGGGGAACTCCCGCCGGCGGGCGCGGTGACTACCGAACGCCTCAGGCGATGCGCGGTTTGGCTCGCGCACGGGTTTACGCCGCAGGAATTCCGCGCGGCAGTGCGCTGCGCGGCGGCTACTCCATTTCTGACCGGCGACGGCAGTCGCGGCTGGCAAGCGAGTTTCGATTGGCTGATCGCCAATCGCAGCAACGTGCGGAAGGTGCTCGAAGGCGAATACGCGCCGCAAGGACGAGCGCGGGCGCGAAAATCGCGCGCACGCGACGAGAGGCCCGGGCCGGCTGATCTCTATACCGGCGCCGGGCCGAGACCCGTTGATTGCGGCGTTCGCGTGAATCCTGCGGCACTCGCGCGCATTCGAGCGCGCGAGGCGCAGCGGGCAAGCTCTCATGGGCGCACTGCGGCGCGCGACGGCGTCGCGGCGCAGGCCGGTGAGTTCACCGCCGTTCGTGCTCCCGATTTGGGTCCCGACTTGGCGCCCGATCTGGCGCCCAAACCAGTGGCGTTCGATGCGCATGCGCGGGCAGCGCCGGTCGCACGCTAAAGAAATCCTAGCCGTTCACTAACCACCAATCGGGCCGGCCAGCGTGCCGGAAACACGACGGGGACGTGTGTGTCGTTCCGAAAGGAGACGTGTATGCGGAGGCCTTGTCTAGCAAGCTCGCCGAAACGAAATCGCAATCGGGTGTTGAAGAACGCTTCGAGGAAGCAGACCTGTGGGCGACCGCGCCGAAGGCTATCGCCGAGGCTGCCAATCGATATGCGTGTTGGGCGATTGGAAGCCGCACCCGGCGCGCCGCAGATTTCCGCGGCAACGGAAGCTCCGAACAGCGCAGCCGCGGAGGTCGCCGCCTGTGAGCCCATGCGCTGCGGATTTGGCGCGGTGCGCGTGGGCGCATTGCTGGGGCGCTTGCGATTGCATTTGCAGACCGAGCGCTTCCTTGCGGTGCATCGGGGCGACACGATGTGGGAACGAGGCTGCCTTGGGGCGGCGCTCGCGCTGGCCGTCATGGTCGCGGGAATGCAGGAGGCGGAGCTGGACGCGGCGCTTGCTACTTCTCTTAGCGCCGCAAGCTCCCGCAGTGGCGGGACGTTGCGGCGCACGAAAACGCCAAACCTGTGGGGAGGAGAAAGTGAATTTGGAGGCGGGCGACCGCGATGTAGCGCCGGGCTTCAGCCTGGCAGACAGCCAGGAAATACCGATGCCGCCCTAAAGGGCGGCGCTACATTGATGCAACCACGGCGCGATGCAGCGGTAGCACAAAATCCCCAGGGCCGCCACAAATCGGCGCGCCCTGGGCTACAAAGGCCCATCCGCCCTTCGGAATACGCCTCTCGCGAGGGCAGGGCCGAGCAAGTCTCAGACGTTTGTGACGCGCGCCTTGAGCGGGGCGCGCGATGAAGAAAGGCGCCGTATTCAACGACGCCTTTCTGGTTTGCCACGAGATATACGTGGCAGCGCGGGAGTTGGTAAATTCGCGCGTGCCGACGACGCAACTGCAATCGGCGTCGAAATTCCTGTGGCGGCCGGACCTGCGTCCACGGCTGGTGGAATATGTCGCCGACTTTGCGCGGGCCGGCGAGCGGGCTTTAGGAGACGGAGAGAAAACCCGCGAGACTTCTTTTTGCGCCGGAAGCTCCCCTTACCGGGGACGTTCCGGCGCCCGACAACACCACTACGCCGTGCCAAGAGCATCGCGGCTGATTCTTTTCCGCATGTATTACCTCGGCGGCGCGGAGTACGAAGCTGCGCGGCACCTGCTTGGCTTATCCGAGCGCACCTGGTCGGATTGGGCCGAGGAGATTCGCCAGCGTGTGGGCGCCGAGCTGATCCGCGCGCACATCTATCCGCCGGCGCGCTATTTCCGCCAGGCGACTCCAGCGGCGGCGCCGCCGCCAGCGCCGCCGGCGTCGACAAACGATGTGTCCGAAGCGAAAATGGCTGCGGTGCCGTGTGAGCCAGATTTCGCCTGAAGACGCGTACCTCATTTTCGACAAATGGCGGGACGAGCAGTCGCCGCTGCAACTGGTGATGAAGCGGCCGCCGGGCTTGCGCGCCGTGAATTCGGCGTTTATCAAAAGCGTGCTGCCGCATTCGCGTCAAGTGTTGATCGCGGCGCTGGTGGATAGCGAATACGTGAGCGTGGCGGTAAATCTGGAAGGCGCCGAATACGAATATGAAGACGCGAGCGCGGTGCTGCCGGATTTTGCCGGAGGGAAGTGGGTGTGCTTCCTGGCCGCCAATTTCCCGAACGGCAACCGGTACGTCTTCGGCGAACGCGCAGCGGCGAAGGCCTAGGTTGGGGTTATATTCATGCCAGAAAAGAGCATAATCCGGTGACCGTCCTTACGCCGTTCTGCCCCGCCAGGCTGCCGGATGAGCGCAAGGATTGGCGGAGGCTTGCGCCATGTCCGTGTTGCTCACCGTGGCAATCGCGCTCACGCAATTTATTCTTGGGGCAATGGGGGTATTCGTGTCATTAAAACCCCCAGAACAGAAGCACCACAAGTATTGGATCGGCGCATTTGTGCTAGTAGGGATTTTGGGAATAGTCGTAACCGCTTGGCTCGCCAAGAGTTCAGATGACGACCAGAAAACATTAAATGGAAGACTGGATAAAAGCCTATCAGTGCAGGACGGTATGCGATCAATGCTGGATAAAAGCCTATTAGCGCAGGACAGTATGCGAAGTCAACTCACCACCATTACGGGCATGGTGAGTGGACTTAGCGAGAACAAATCTGATCCGCAACTGACGCAATTAGCGACGGCAATCAGAACCATGGCCAACCAAAAACAAGAAAGCCAGTTAGTCCCCAACGCGTCATCATCTCAGTCTCCTTACTCCGGACTCGCTAAGGAGGATTTACGGTCCCTGGTTAATGATTCCACACAACTGATGTTCGGCCTTTCGAAGTTTTGGGCAGCGCAAATAGAGTCTGCAGACCAAGCCTTTGAGGACATGAAACGTAGGCATGTTGAACCCCTTACTGCTTACGGTAAGGGTCCGATGATGACGAGATTGCAGTTTCAGAGAGACATAAAGCCAGTGCTGCCGAAGGCAAACGATCTTCGGAAGGAGATGTTGTCGCGAGTATCGGATATGACGGAAGAGGACGCCATTCAATCGAAGTGGTTTGCGAATGCGCTACAAAAAGAGGGCGTAGATCCACCAGATCCCGATGGTGTGACTAAAGCGGCTAACTACTTGCAAAACTTAGCAGCTCGGATGATCCGATGAATCAAGCGCTCTGGGTTGGTTGGTGAGGAGCGATGGGGTCGCGGGCGTGCAGCAGCTTCACGCCGACGCCGTAAGCCATCTTGGGCTTGGGCTCGACGCGCACGACTTCGGCGACGAATTCCAGATTCAGCGAACCAAATGACGGAATGACGTTCAGGTGCATGCCGACGAAATAGCAGTGCAGGCTGGAGACGAAATAAAATCCGCCGCGGCTGTAATCGCGCATGACCTGAATTTCCTCGATGACCTTGCCGTTTGCGTCGGTGGCTTGGATCCACACCTGGCGCGGTCCTTTTTGGCGGCGCTCGCGACGCCTTTCGGGGCGGGCAGCGGGCGCATAGTTGAGGGCGTCTTTATGCTGCGAATTGTTCCGGGCGTCCTGCGGGGTTTCTACGGGGGTTTGCACGTCCAGCTCAGGCATAGGCGGCTCCTTTGCCGTGCACAAATCTGTGCACGGATATTGGTGCACAATGGGGCCCTGGTCGAATCGGGCGAGCGCTTGAGTGGGGCCGGGCCGGCGCAGACTCTACGTGTCGCCAGTGGATGCAGATTAGCGGCACGCCCTGAGAGAGTCGATAGAACGCGCGTACCAAGGCACTGGTCCTTCTGGTTTAGGTGAAGGCTATCGTTCCCCCGGGAAATGCTGCATAGCCGCGACCCTGGCGCCTATCAGGCGGCAGACGCGGAGCGCTTGGTTCCCATGCCCTTTGTTCCCATGGAAGATTTCCGCTTCTTATGCAGCCCAGCGTGCGCTGATCGAACCTGCAAGCGCACCCCTTCAACGCGCTGCAAATACGCGACGATTCCAAAGAGTTTGCGAGCAGTTGGATTTCCGCGCGGGCCGAACATCTGATGAAGGGTTTTTATATGGATTTTCGTGTGCGCTGCCAGCTTTGGAAAACCGACCGTGGCGTTGATGTAATCACGCAGCAGTTCTTTGCCGAGCGCAACCTCGCCCGAAAGAAGGCTTTCGATGGCTTCGCTAAGCAGACCCTCGCGAAAAGCGGGATCGCGTTTCGCACGCGCCTGAACCGTTTCCCTAAAATCTCTGGTTAAAGCCATCTTCATTCTCCTTTCTGCTGTCTTTTCCGCTTCTTATAGTCCTCCCATCGGTCCAGCACGAGATGTATATCGTCCTGTTGGCGCTGTTTCGTTCCACCACCGAGGAGAATGACGATTTGCTCGCCGTCTTTGGCGAAATAGACGCGATAACCGGGACCGTAATTGATTCTATGTTCGTAAACGCCACCGCCGACGCCCTTCGTGCTAGAGAAATTCTCCAGTCCGATACGATAGAGAGCCGTTGTCACCTTCCGGGCGGCTTCTGCATTCAGCCTATCGAACCATTTGCGAAAAGGGCTGCCGCCGCCCTGGTCTCGATATTCGCGCAGCTCGAGCATCCGCCGAATGGTAGCATATATTGTACTATGGTGACTACGGCGCCATAGCCCGGGACCGGCACTGCCAGGGGTAGCGCGGGAGCGCGGCGGCCCTAATCGCCTTTGCAGTTGATGATTTGGCGCAGGGTGTGGTCGATGCGCACCAGGTCGCGGGCATTCTCCATGACGTGATCGATGTCCTTGTAGGCGCCGGGGATTTCGTCGAGCAGCACTTTGGACCTGCGGAATTCGATGCCGGCCATGGCGGCTTCCAGATCCTTCATGGCAAAGGCGGCGCGCGCTTTGGTGCGAGACATTCGACGCCCGGCGCCGTGCGGAGCCGACTGAAACGACTGCGGATTGCCGAGGCCGGTGACGATATAGCTGCGCGTGCCCATGGAGCCGGGAATCATGCCGCGCATGCCTTCGCGGGCTTCGATGGCGCCCTTGCGCGTGACCCAGACGTCGTGGCCGAAGTGATGCTCGACCTGCGTAAAATTATGGTGGCAATTGATGCGCTCGACTTCGAGCTCGCGGCCCTTGCTGAATTCGGCGCCCGCTTCGCCATAGACGTGATCGCTCACCTCGCGCAGCATGCGGTCCATCATCTCTTCGCGATTCAGGAGCGCGAACTGCTGCGCCCATCTCAAGTCCCGCAGGTAATTGTCGAACTCTTCGGTGCCCTCGGCTAAGTAAGCCAAATCGCGATCGGGCAGCGCGACGTTGCGCTTTTTGCAGAACTCCTGCGCGCGGCGGATGTAGTGATTGCCGATGCGATTGCCCACACCCCGCGAGCCGGAATGCAAGGTCAGCCAGATTTTGCCGTTCTCGTCGAGGCAGACTTCGGCAAAATGATTGCCGCCGCCGAGCGTCCCCAGTGCGGCTTCCCAGTCTTTATCGAAATTGCTGTAGCGCGCGCCGGTGGCGGATTCGAGCTTTTTGAGCTCGGCGATGCGCGGCTCGGCCGTATCGGCGATTTTGCTGTTGTTCCTGCCGGCCGACATCGGGATGCGCCGCTCGATGCCTTCGCGCAGGCGGTGCAGCTCCTTCAGGTCGCCGTGCTCGAGCGGCGTCTGGAGCGCAATCATGCCGCAGCCGATGTCCACGCCTACCGCCGCAGGCACGACGGCGCCCTTGGTGGCGATCACCGTGCCTACCGTCGCGCCTTTGCCGTAATGGCAATCGGGCATCACCGCCACCCATTTGAAGACAAACGGCAGCTCCGCGGTGTTCAGGATCTGCTTCTGCGCTTCGGACTCGATTTCCGGCCAGGGCAGAAACGTAGTGATTTTTTCGCTGACTCGACCCATACCCTCCGCTCTGGAGCGCCTCCCTCCCAATTCTAAAACGAGTGCTCGGCTGAAAGGAGGATTGGTGGTACTTTCCTCGTCACTTTCTGGGCCAGCATTGCATCTGATATCGGACACTGGGGGAACGAGTGGGAAGACCAGTAGCCGTCATCGTGTTCGCGCTTGCCTTGGCCGGGACAACGGCGCGCGGGCAAACCGTTGCCGAGGCGACGCCCCAGAAGGGCAGCACCGAGTTTCAGGTCTGGACCGGCGGGGGGTACTCCATCGCCAATGGAGTAGGGAACACGGGCGTATGGAATGTCGGCGTGCGTTACGGCTGGGTTTTGACCGACGCGGTCGGTCCTCGTTTTCTCCGCGGACGCTTCGAGTGTGTAGTCGATGCCGTCCCCGGTTACGTCATCTTTCAACCCAGGGGCGCGGTGTACGGCGTGGGCATCAACCCTCTCGGCCTGAAATGGAATTTCGACACTGGGCGCCGCGTGGCGCCTTATTTCGACATGGACGGCGGCCTCCTTCTGACGTCCAGCAACGTTCCGGCGGGCATTTCGCGCGTCAATTTTGCATCGGGGCCCGCAGTTGGCGCTAACTTCGGCCATGGCAAGGCGCATTGGAGCCTGGAGGTGCGCTGGCTGCACATCTCCGACGCCGGCCTCACACCCGACAACCCCGGCATAAACATCCTTGAAGCGCGCGTTGGCCTAGGCTGGTTCCACCACAAAGAATGAGGAGCGCGAAGCTCGCGTTACCGGCGGGCTGTGCCGCTATGCGCTGGTTTTGGCGGCGACGCGCTTGCCTGCTACGCGGACGATCCACGGCGCGAATCGCTCCAGCGCGACCAGAATCTTGCCGTGGCCGGTGATGATCACCTCGCGCTGGCCTCGCGCAATAGCGCGTAACATCTGGCGCGCCGCCTTGCCCGTATCCATTACCAGCCATGCTGGAACAGGATCCTTGGCTCGGGGATGGAAACCTCCGCGATTATCGACGCGGCGGATATTGCTGGCCACGAAGCCCGGGCTGATCAGCGTCACTTTGACCCCCGACCTCTGCAGCTCCGGCGTGATGCAATTCGCCAGCGCGCGCAGTGCGAATTTGCTCATCGCATAAGGCGAAGTCCCCGGAGCCGCTCCCCATCCGGAAATGCTTCCCATGATCGCGATGCTGCCCTTGGTCTTTTCGATTTCCGGAAGCGCCGCATAGATCGTGCGCAGCACGCCGAATACGTTAGTCTCAAACTGGCGGCGGTAGTCCTCCAGCGACAATTTCTTCAGCGTTCCGACTACGCCAAACCCCGCATTGGCAATGGCCACGTCGAGCTTTCCCCAGTGGCGGACGCTTTCGACGACGGCGCGCTCGAGGTCGCCGTCCCGCGTAACGTCGCAGGCGATGGCGAGAGGCTTCGCGCTCTCCGACGCCGCGGTTTCCTGCACTAGAGCATCGAGCAGCTCCGTGCGGCGCGCTGCCAGCGTCAGCTTCGCGCCCGCCCGGCCGAGCTGCAGCGCGAGTTCCTCGCCGATGCCCGAGGAAGCGCCGGTGACGAGGACGACCTTGTCGCGAAAAAATCGTTCGATCGTGGACATGAAAGGCGGAAGCGCCAGCTCACCGCCAGCTCTCTGGACGCGGCCCTCCGCTACCCAAGGCTGAAAGGCCAGGGCCGGAAAATCATCAGCGTCATCAGCAAAAATCCGATCATGGCGATATTCTTGCCGAAGTGCACCTGCTCATTCATCCGCGCCTGCGGATCGGAAATCGTCCAGAAGTTATGAATTTTGAAGGTGACGCCCAGCAGAAAAACGATCAGAAGACCGGTGCCAATGGTGGGATGGTAGCCGAGCAGAATACTTGCGCCGCCGAGCACCAGCAGGACGCCCGTGCCCAATATCGCCAGTTTCGCCGACGGAGTGCCTTTGGCTTTTGCGTATCCCGCCATCATGTCCGCGTTCTTGAAGTGACTGAAGCCGGCCATCAGAAAATATCCGCCCACGATGATCCGCCCGATCAGGAAGAGGATCTGCAGAATCTGGAGCAAGCCCATCGCACGACCTCCTTGTCGTAGTGGCAGAGTTGAGCTTCGGGTTTGATGCTGTTCCCGCTGGCCTGTTACAGCGGCCCTATGTTACTCCGCGCGGCGCCATATTACGTCGAGAGGGTTATTGCCTTGCCGACAAGGTCGGATAAAAGTCTTCAGATGCGGGCGGCGTCGGCGACGGGAAGCCGGCGGCGATAGTCGAAAGGCGGCAGGGCGGTCTGCACCAGGCGGGCGAAGTCTTCCATTCGATTGCTCAGCACGCGCTTGGGCACGATGCGATACAGCCGGGGATTGAGATACAGCAGATAAACGTGCTGGTCTTCCAGATAGCCAACGAGCTCATTCCAGCGTCGGCGGCTTTGCGACCCGGGATCGACGACGTGGAATCCTTCCTCGCTGAAATACATGCGCAATGGCCCGTAGTAATGCTGGCGCAGCCGCACGATTTTCGACAGAAAGAAAACGAACGCGCCCAAAACCACGGGCACGAGCCAGGCCGGTAGCTCTCCCGCGCGCGCTTTGACGATGGACATGATAATCGCCAAGACGAATGCTGCGGTGGCCACAGCGATCTTCAGCACGCGCCGCCATCCTCCTCCTCTGCGCACGTGGAGCAATTTGGCATGCCAGAAGTCCGCAGGCGTGTGCGCGAATTCGACGGGAGTGGCGGTGAACGGCCGGTCCGTGTGCAGCTTATCGAGGATCAGGCTGCGAAATTCGGTGAGCGCGCCTTCACTGGCAAAAGCCGATTTGGGAATAGGGAAGGACTCATTGCGCGTGAGCGGAATCAGGAAAGACGGCGTTTCCGTGAAGCCGGTCAGTTCGGTCCAGGGACGTGCCACCAAGCCGCATTTACAGTTCAGCGCCAGCGATTCGGCGGTGGCCTCTAAGGTCCTGGAATCGCGGCAGTGGATTCTGTCGTAGGCGGCAAGCAGCGCTTGTTCGTGCCGCGCGCGCCAGCGCCGTAGCGAGCGCTGGTCAAGCAAATAAGCGCCGACGCCGGCTACGAACCCGATCCCCATCGACGCCAGGGCTGCGGTGGGAGGCGGCTGTTGCTGGCTCGCCTGCTGCATAACCACGCCTGCGCCGGGAAGAATCAGGGAGAGGCATACCAACGCCGCGATCAGCCAAAAAGCCGTCCGGCCCGGATTATGGCGCGGAGGTGGCTGCAGCGTGCGGAATTCGGGAAGGGAAATTCCGTACGTGATTTTCACTGGGGCTATTCTAATGGCAAGCCGCCGCAGTCCCAAGCCGTTGCTTGCCCCGCCCGCGGCAAAGAGTAAACGTGATCGGTTGCATGCGACATCGCGTTCGCAAGCTGCGCTATAATTCCAGAAGAGGGTTACTTGCTCCAATGCTTCCGGTAGCGAAGGACATATCAAAGCTGCTCGTCGGAATCCCTAAAGGCGCATGGGTGGCGCTGTCGAGCGACCAAGAACGCGTCGTCGCCTATGCCGCGGAGTTGCGGGACGCACTTCAAAAATCGAAAGCTGCGGGAGAAGACCATCCTTTACTGGTTCGTGTTCCCGAAGACGAATCTATTCTGCTGGTGTAGGAATTGAGTGCCCTGTACGATCTACCCTATTCAACATATCGATTTTCGCCTAGCCAAGCTTTTCCGGCGGGGCGCAACGCCTTACGTCCGATCATAATCTGCCGGCTCATAAACGGGCAACATAGCGCCGCTTGTCTCGCAATTGTCGATTCCGGTGCAGACTACTGTACGTTCCCGCGTTCCCTCATGGAGCCCTTAGGCCTAGACTCACTTTCTAGCCCGATTCAGCGGACCTCAGGTGTAGGGAGTTCGAATGTGCAAACTCACTTTTGCCACATCGAAGTTGACCTGGGGATGGCGAAAATTCCTCTCTACGCAGGTTTTACAACCGGACTCGAGCAGATTGGTTACGGTCTGCTCGGGCAGGCGGGTTTCTTCGACAGATTCAACGTCACCTTCAGGCATTCGCAGGGCATCTTCCAAATAGAAGTGCCATAGCGTCCCCGTCCTCTAACTGCGGAATCGGCGCGGTTCGGGCGCGATGATCCTGACTCATATGCAGAGCATGCTGGCATCCGCGAAGGTCGTCAACTATTCGAAACGTAAAGCGCCCGCCTCAAAATCGATCGAGCTTTAGCCGAAATTTCATTTGACTTGAGATTTCTGTAACGCCAGAATCCGCCCATCACAAACACCACAGTCGGCCCCATCTCAATTACGAAGGAGAAGAAAATGACGCCGAAGCATTGGCTCCGGGCCGCGGCGACCGCCGCTGTTTTTGCTGGGATCCTCCTCGCGGGAGTTGTGATCAGTTCAACACGGGCTCGCGCTGACGGACAGGATGACGAGAATTCAAAAGTTAAAATCGGCTTCGAAATAGCGCCCGTGCACCTGAATCTGGCGGGAAAAAACCGGGAATTGGTAGGATTGGGCAGCTACATCGTCAACGCGCAGGCTGACTGTAACGGGTGCCACAGTACCGGCCCCGCGAACGAGTTCGTCGGCGGTGGGAATCCATACTTTGGGCAGCCGACCAAGATCAATCCGGACACCTACCTGGGCGGAGGCAGGGATTTCGGTCCTTTGCCCGGGCCAAGTCCGTCCCCACATATCATCTCGCGCAATTTGACGCCGGATAAAACCGGGCGGCCTGAAGGCGGGCACACGTTTTCGGAGTTTGTTCAGATCATCAGGAATGGCACGGACTTCGATCACGTCCATCCGCCCTGTACCGGCGCTCCGGACGGAACTTGTCTGCCGAAACCGTTCGATGGCGATCTTCTCCAAATCATGCCATGGCCCATTCAAAAGAACATGACCTACCATGACCTGCGG
>Ga0207139_1064_pt1 | contig 23585 bp, 19 predicted proteins | sample Alteio_BWMinHeat_7_FD_153585 | JGI IMG/M metagenome (GOLD analysis project Ga0207139, IMG submission 153585) | Enriched cells from forest soil in Barre Woods Harvard Forest LTER site, Petersham, Massachusetts, United States -... | ecosystem: Environmental > Terrestrial > Soil > Temperate forest >... | reverse complement strand
AACGGATAAAATGATTTTCTTGATGTTCATGAAGAGTTCTCCATTAAAAAAATATACATTATAGAATAGTAGTATACCCCAAAAATCACTTTATAAAAAGGGGTTTGAGCTGTTTTGTTAGCGCAAAGTGATAAGTTCCTATTTAAGCCCAAAGTAGAAAGTTCCGGTTTTAGTGTAAAATAAGAGGTGAACAAAACACACTTATTAACATCTAAAAATCCGGAACCGTATGAATAAAGTTATCACAGATAGGAAATTAATGGAACAGGCAATAGCCTTTGAAAGAATAAAGAATGGAGAACTATCGCAGGCAAAAGCGGCTTTTATACTTGGTTTTTCAGATAGATGGATACGTAAAAAGTTTAAGCGCTTTCTAGCTCAAGGTCCAGAATCCTTAATTCACCAAAATACCGGTAAGCCAAGCAATCGTCGAATATCAGCGGATATTGGATTAAAAATACGTGAACTTTTAGAGGGTCAATTGCATGATGCCGGCCCGACCTATTTAGCTGAAAAATTAGAGGAACTAAAAGGTGTTAAGATAAGCGCAGAGACAGTTCGTAAGTGGATGAGTCAGAATGGTTTTTGGAAGGCGAAGCGTGCTCGCGTCAAGCATAGGAGACGAAGAGATCGTAAGCCTTGTTTTGGCATTATGATCCAGCTTGATGGCTCGGCCCATGATTGGTTTGAAGGACGGGCTCCCAAGTGTGCATTGTTGGTATTCATTGATGACGCAACAAGTGAATTGGTTTGGCTTGAATTTGTCAAAAGTGAATCGCTCGAGGGTGTTATGAAAGCAGCTTGGAACTACTTTGCCAAGTATGGTCGGCCCAAGACATTTTACGTCGATTTTGGTGGTGTTTTTAGTGTTAATGTCAATAATCCAGATCGAGACAAATTAACTCAATTTGAACGTGCTATGGGCGAGCTTGATATTAAAGTTCTTCATGCACATAGCCCGCAAGCAAAAGGCCGAGTCGAACGTGTTAATAGAACATTGCAGGATAGGCTTGTAAAAGAAATGCGACTTGCTGGTATAAACTCGATGGAAGATGCCAATCGATTTGTACAAGACAATTACATAGAAAAACACAATGCAAAATTTGCTGTTGAGGCTATTCAACCTATAAATGCACATCGCTCTATCAAAGGATTTGACCTTAGAAATATCTTGTGCATCAAAGAAAAACGTGTAGTGCAAAGTGATTTTGTTATCGCCTATAACAAGAGACTTTTTCAATTGGAAGACCAACACAAAGTCACCCTTAAACCTAAGGACTTCATTACGGTCTGCGAGCATTTGGATGGGTCTATTGTGCTTTTTAAATGCAGGACCAAACTAACTTTTGCCGAGATAAAAAAGAAGCCTGTGGTTGAAAAACAAATAGAAAGACAACAACCAAAGCCTCACAAACCTGCCGCAAATCACCCTTACAGAAGAGTTCCAGCTTGTTCTAATAGTCAATCTTTATTCCGATAAAATGGAGGTTATTTATGGTAAAAAATTAGGAACTAATCATGTTGTTAAAAATAGGAACTAATCACTTTGGTTTGACAGGGGTTTGAGCTGTTTTGTACAGATAAAACTGAGAAAATATGGTAAATATGCGATGTGTTTTTTCAAATAGAATTTAATGGGTATGTTTAGGTTCAGAAAAACTAGGATAAATGGATTGCAAAGGGCTTCAAAAAATTCCCAGAAATGATACAAAGAACGTGATTAAGATATGTCTACTTTTCCCCTAACCCTTAATCTACTCTGAACTTTACTAAAAACGGTTATTCATATGCAAGAAAAATGATCAAACAAAAAAAATCAGGATGACGTTCAATTGGTTCGTTATCACTTGATAATCAGGAGGACGTTCGATTGGTTTAGTACGTCTACGCTAGCGCTTTCGACGTTGCTATAAGGAGACATTTCCTTTCTTTATCCCTACTCTCCACCGCAAGGCTATAACCATACCCATACGAAGGCGCAATCTCTCAAAGCCGATGTCCGTTGCCTCTGCAACGGGCATGGCGAAGAGAGTAAGCCGAAGTAAGATTCGAGCGATCGCCCTACCCGGCTTGAAATGGGGAACATGGGCAAAAGACAGGTTTAAATTATGCGACTCAGAAATATTTAAGTGGTTAGAATTAAGGACAAGCCCTGCGGCTGTTATGATTATGGTAAAAAACCTGGAAATTGACTAGGTCAAAAATCATAAAATCACTACCCGACCATCACAAAGTAGTAAGAAGACAAAAAATACCTGGCAATGGCACTTGCGACCCTTCTTAAAAAACAAAACTTACATCACAAGACTAAAATTTTATGAGCAGAAATTGACAACTTTTCTAATAACCTTCATACTATGGTACAAAAATAATAACCATAAACGCGCCCCTTTACATCAAATGGGGGGCTCCATTACCGGAGAAGCTCCATGAGCACAAAAATAATCGGTATCGATCTTGGTACCACCAACTCAGTCGTTTCCTTCATGGAAGGCGGACAACCAAAAGTTATCCCTAACAAAGAAGGCAACAACACAACCCCATCAGAAGTAGCATTCACCAAAGATGGCAAACGTTTAGTAGGAACCCTTGCAAAGCGTCAAGCAGTAACCAATCCAGAAAACACCATTTTCTCAGTAAAACGTTTTATTGGCAGAAATTACGATGACGTTAAAGATGAAATCAAACGCATCCCTTACAAAGTGGTAAAAAATGACAAAGGCGGCGTAAGCATAGACGTTCAAGGTCAATTGTATTCACCAGAGGAAATATCTGCTGCAATACTCAGCCACCTCAAACAGATCGCTGAAGACTATCTTGGCACCTCAGTCACTCAAGCAGTAATAACCGTTCCCGCATATTTCAATGACACACAACGTCAAGCAACCAAAGATGCCGGTAAAATTGCTGGTTTAGATGTAAAACGTATCATCAATGAACCAACTGCTGCCGCACTTGCCTATGGCTTTGATAAAAAGAAATCAGGCAAAATTGCCGTATTCGATTTTGGTGGCGGAACCTTTGATATCTCAATCCTTGAAATCAGTGATGGCCTTATTGAAGTAAAATCAACCAATGGGGATACCCATCTGGGTGGTGATGATATCGACATGCGCATATTGGACTATGTAGTCAAAGAGTTCAAAAGAGAACAAGGGATTGATCTTTTAGGTGACAAAATGGCGTTGCAGCGCCTGCGTGAAGCTGCTGAAAAAGCAAAAAAAGAGCTTTCTTCCTTGCATGAAACAGAAATCAACTTACCGTATATCACCGCAGATGCCTCTGGCCCAAAACATCTCAACATCAAATTATCACGCGCTAAGCTTGAAGATTTATGCAGTGATATTTTTGCACGCCTCATTACCCCATGCAAACAAGCATTAGCTGATGCAAAAATGAGCGTAGATCAGATTGATGAAGTGATTTTGGTTGGTGGATCAACCCGTACACCAAAAGTTCAACAGCTGGTTAAAGAGTTTTTTGGTAAAGAACCAAATCGCTCAGTAAATCCTGATGAAGTAGTTGCCGATGGCGCTGCTATTCAAGGTGGCGTATTAGCAGGAGACGTAACTGACGTGTTGCTTCTCGATGTTACTCCCCTTTCATTGGGCATTGAAACCTATGGCGGCGTTGCAACAAAATTGATCACACGCAATACCACTATTCCAACCAAGAAGACGCAAGTATTTTCAACTGCTGAAGATAATCAGACAGCCGTTGATATTCGTGTGGTTCAGGGTGAACGTGAATTTGCCAAAGACAATAAATTCCTTGGTCAATTCCGCCTTGAAGGTATTCCTGCTGCACCACGTGGTGTGCCACAAATTGAAGTATCTTTTGATCTTGATGCGAATGGTATCTTAAAAGTATCAGCTAAAGATAAAGGTACTGGCAAAGAACAAAAAATAACCATCACGAGCAGTAGCGGCCTTGACCAAGCGGAAATAGATCGCATGATACAAGAAGCAAAAGAGCATGAAGCTGAAGATAAAAAAGCCAAAGAAACGGTAGAAAAACGCAACCGTCTTGATGGCATTATCTTGGAAGTTGAAAAAACGCTCAAAGAAAATAAAGATAAGCTCGAGTCGGCAGACGTAGAAAATACTGAAAAGGCTCTTGAAGCGGCAAAACAAGCGCTCAAAGATCATGCTGATAATGCAGAAGAACTACAAAAAGCAGCTGACAATCTGATTCAAGCGTCACACAAAGTAGCGGAAATTCTGTACAAGGAACAGGCTGCTCAAGCTGGCGGCGCTGAACAGGGTCAAGAACAAGCTGAAGAAAAGAAAGATGAAGAACCGATTGATGCTGAAATAAGCTAAGTATTCTATACGTTCCATTCACACGAATAATTAAGACCCTCACAACTTGTGGGGGTCTTATCGTATCATCATCATTCAACCAAAAGTAAAATCATGAAAAAAATCACGCTACTATTCACATTTTTATTCAGCATAAACACCTTAACTGGCATGAAACACAATCTTGAACCTGAAAACTTTTTCCCTTTAGATGCGCTACCGATAGAAGCCAAGGCAAGCGTTGTTAAAGCAATAAGCACATTCGATAACCTTGATGATATAATCAACACCATCGAAACAACTAAACTTATTAATGGTCAATTTAATAACATTGTCAAAAACGCGTATGGTAATTACAATGACCTCACGGTATTCACCACGTTGGTACATTGTTTGTCAGATAAATTTCCTGAAGAAGCAACAGAAGCTATTGCCAAAAAATTTGCAATACCTACGGCACAAAAATATGTAGAACTCGGCACACAGTTATTACATTTGTCAGGAACCTTTCTTACCAACACAATGGCACAAGGATATGTAGAACTCGATACGTTATTCCATGTATCCGGAATCGTTTTCACCAACACATTTGATGCTGTAAAGCAAATTATTAAAGATGGAGCCGATGTTAATTTCACAACATATCTGGTAGGTACAGATCAAATAATCACACCAGCTTTCCTTGCAACGCACATGCAAAATTTTGAGTTGCTAAAACTGTTAAGTGATGCAGGAATAAAAACAAAAACATGGTATACGATGCTTGCAACATGCAAGAAGATAATAGAAGCAAGAGAAGCAAGAGGCGTACAATAATTTTTGAATAGAAACTAAGAAGGCTCTCAGAAAAAACTGGGAGCCTTTTTTATTTGCGTTGTTGCGACCAGGAAAATGCACTCTTTAATAAACACCACCGCCATTTTTTACATAATCATCATGAGCTCTCATAGCTTGCTCCATGCCGTCAAGCCACACTCCAATATACTCAGGGTCCATGGTATGCGCACCCCAGCCGAGCAAAATATTTTTATTGAGAGGATAGCCATTACTTTTCATTAATGCCTTGTTTATTCTGTTGCATTCATCTTGTAATTTCTCTCTTTCACGTTCTTCTGGAGTCATATGCTTAGTTGAATTGAAAAGCCCTTGTGGATTTTTTTCATAGTAACGCTCGGAAGCTTCATAAAAAGTAATGCCATATATATTTGCGCTGTACGTAAGGCATTCAGAAACATTTTTGGTAAATTCGCAAAGCTGTTTATAAAATGGCACTATCGCTTCTTTATCTTCGGATGCTAAAAGTATGCTCTGAGTTTTCACATTTTTTTGTTGTAGAAGCAATAAACGCTTTACTGTATCTTTTAAGATGTCTATATATGCATCATCATTCTTACCAGCCATTTCTTTCAAACGAATAGCCTTGCCTTGCTTGGCTTTTTCAGCATCATTCCTGGCAAGCAAGCAGCAACTCTTATGGTTTTCACACCCATCCGTAAAACAACCTTTTGGTGCAATATTGTAGAGTGATTCAGATATATGCTGTAATTTTTTTAAATCATCGTTCGATTTTCCTAATGTACTACACAAAGATAGAGCTTTTAAAGGCGTAGTGCGTGTTAACTTTAATGGTTTGATGGCGCAACGCATAGCATGTGCATTTGGTGTGCATGCGAGGATAAAAGATAGAATAATGATAAATGAGATTTGTTTTTTGCTTGTCATAGCAGTGCTCCTAAGAAAGTTAATATAACGTTGCTCAGAAGAATATCATTGAACTGAAAAAAATTCTACGAAGAAATGAATGCAAGGTCCGGATTAAAATTATTATTGATGATCAAAAAAAGATGATATAAGACATTCACAAAAGCTCTTGGTGAATTCGTAGAGTTTTTTCTCCAAGGGCAGATATTTAGTATTCAATAAGCTCATTATTTCTGGTGTCAAGATTGAATCTTCCTCTCCTGGAACTACTTTTCGTAAATCATATGGTGATAATTTTTGCTGTAATTCATCATACCCTTTTTGTGTCACTGGAATATCAAAACCTTGTTTGCCCAGTTTTACCTGTTTTCTTAAACGTAACCAGACGGTGAAATTCATAAGATCTTTTAGTTCTTCGCCCCATTCAGGACTCATATGCTTCATTATAACTAACTGATCGACTATCTGCGAGGTATTTTGCACTCTCACATCATATAAAAACCCTAAGCTGGTAAGAACTTCTTCGGGAAACCGATAGAGAGAATCTTTAATGTTCACCATATCGCCCAACTTTCCTGTTGCTATTGCAGATCCTGGCTTTCCATGTTTTTCAACATTATATTTCAACACATTATAAGCAAATTCTTCTCGGTGATTTTTATAATGGTGTGTATCGTGTGCTGGTCCTTGCAAATAGGTATCGCGTGCTTGCAGGTACTGATCAAGCAAAAAATTATCACCATACATGTACCGTATGTTACGCGCTAAATGAGGTACAAGCAAAGCGATATTTTTTTCTTTTTGCGACATATGAATTGTTGATATCAATTTTTCTGGCTCTATAAATTCTGTGGGATTAAATAAATCTGCAAATTCTTGTGGCGTTGTAACAAAAATAGGACTTCCTTCAAATGGCGTTTGCAGTGCACCCTGTTCGGCCGCGTGGGCCAGTGCAGTGATTTGCTCAGGTGATGCATACCGTGCCCACCATCTCAAATGATCAGGCGCAATGTCTGCTTCATCAAAACGTAACCCTGATCCACCAACATCAGCATGCTCACCCAATAAGAAAAATCTATCTGCAAGCCGTTGATTAAAACGTTTAAAATAGTCGATAACCGGTGGATTTTTTTCCTCTACTAATATACCAATCTCCAAATCGGTAAAAAATCCACTTTCATCACGCGCCATTGAACCCATGGTAAATATACAAAATCTGGTTGGCACGGTCCCTAATTTTTTAATCGTTTCCGCAATACGTTTATTAACATACGCTATCGTTGCCTTGGCCATTTGGGCTGTGATATGCATACAATTACCATTCATCCCAACGCGCACATATTCTTGCATATGTGTATCACGCAATTCTTGCAACTCCTGACGATCACGGGTGACTTGGCCCATGATTTGCGCAAGTGGTATCTGATCACTCACATTGATTGCTTGAAAGTCTCGTGTAATGACTTTGAGCTCTTTAGGTTTGTTTGTCATGCACAGTGATAGACTACACATCAACAATACTACACTTAATAGTGCATAATGTTTTCGTTGCATGGTATACATCAAGAAAATCTCCCTGCTTTAGATAATCATGACAATCATTTTTTATTGTGATTTAAGAACTTATCACTCAAGCTCGACAAAAGCATTTTTATTAGCATCAAATGATTTGATAATACCAGTTAACAGATCAAAATACCACCCATGCAATTGCAAATCACCCTTATTTTCTGCATCGCGTATCCATGGAAATGTGCGCAAATTGCGCAGCGAATTGACAATAGAATTCTGACAACACAGCATGATCTGTTCTTCTAACGGCAATCCATGAGCCTGCTTATTCACTGCATCATAGGCAGGTTGTGCAAGTTCCATCCACTTGGAGACAAAACTCTTTTTTGCCACAGATGATTGTTCAGTTTTTTGGAAAAGGCTCATAATCCCACCGCATTGCGCATGGCCAAACACAATAATGTGCTTTACCCCAAGCGTGCGTACCGCGAATTCCAAAGCGGCACTGGTACCATGATAACTATTATCTTCTTCATAAGGCGGCACTAAATTTGCAACATTACGCACCACAAACAGCTCCCCTGGCTGGCAATTGGTCACAATAGCGGGATCGACACGAGAATCGCAACAACCAATAACCAAAGTGTCTGGCTTTTGCCCTTGAGCAAGTTGGTTGAATAACGGATTTGATTGTTCAAAATAGTGTTGCTTAAATTTTTTATAACCTTCAATTAATGACTTGATTTCTTTGGCCATACTAACACCTCTCAATAACATAATTTTTTTAGAGAACGAAAAGAAGCCTGAACAAGTCAGGCCTCTTTTCAATTCATAATAACTGAATTTTAAAATAATACGATAGTATTAAAATAGTTAATATCTATCAGATCTTGCTGGACGAGTATCTTCAGTCAATTCAACACGTACTCTTCTGCCTTTGAATGAAGCATCTTTCAATTTATCGACAATCATAGACGCACTCTTGCTATCTTCAACACTGAAAAATGATCGCGTATTTTGCATAACAATTTGTCCAACAGCTGTGCTATCTACTGATGAAGTGCCACAGACAAACTTGATAAAGCTTCCTTTATCTAAGCCATCTATTTTACCAACGTTAATGAAAAGACGATTAGCAGAAGAAGATCCTTTGCTATGTCGCGATCCACCAGCATTATAATCTGACCCTCTGCGATCACCACGGTCGTATGATCTACGCTCTTCAAATCTACGGTCGTTTGATCGACGATCATCAGATCGGTAATCGCTACGATCATTAGCTCTGCGCTCATTAGAGTCTCTACCGCCACCACGTGAATCAACGTTTATATCTGGCGCTTGTGCATATTTTTGCAACATCTTGCTACAGGTGATAGACAACATACGTTCAATCAATTCTTCACGAGACAAGTTATTCAAAATTTTAGATACAGATTCCAAATATGGCTTAACAATGCTATCAGCAGGAATAGAAGCCACTAATGAATTAGAAAAGTGAGCCAACTGTTTTTGACATATTGCTGCACCAGCTGGAACCTGAATTTGTGTAATAGGCTGACCAATTTGGCGCTCCACATATCTAATTCTGCTTACAGCACCGGGAGAACTGATAATAATAGACACACCAGATTTACCGGCACGTGCGGTACGACCACTTCTATGAGTATAATTTTCAACATCATCGGGTAAATCGCAATGCATAACGTGCGTTACGTCATCAACGTCAATACCACGCGCTGCAACGTCTGTTGCAATTAACACTTGAATTTGTCTGTTTCTAAATTTATTCATGACAACGTCACGTTGTTCTTGAGACAAGTCTCCGTGTAACGCGTCCGCATTGTAGCCATCTTTAGCCAATTTAGCGCTCAACTCTTGGGTATCTTTTCTGGTTCTACAGAAAACAATACCAAACATGCCCGGATAAAAATCGATGAAACGCTTGATAACCAAGTGGGTATCAGATCTTTTCACGACACAGTAGTTATGCTCAATATTACGCGCACCACTGTTACGTGAACCAACGGTAATTTCCAAAGGGTTGGTCATGTACTTGTGAGCAATTTTTTCAATTTTCGCTTGCATGGTTGCAGAGAACAGCCATGTTTTTTTGGTTGCAGGAGTAGTACTCAAAATAGAATCGATATCTTCATGAAAGCCCATATCAAGCATTTGATCAGCTTCATCTAAGACAACGCGAGTAATATTGGTAAGCCCTACGGTACGACGAGAAATATGATCAAGTAATCGACCAGGAGTACCCACAACAATGTGCGCACCTCTGCGTAATTTTCTAATTTGATCATTGATACTTGCGCCACCATATACCGCAACAATATTGATACCGTCGATATATTTGGCATATTGGGTTAATTCATTGGTAATTTGTAAGCACAGCTCACGGGTTGGACACATAACTAATGCTTGTGTGTCACTGTTGGTAACGTCAATAGATTGAATCATGGGAAGGCCAAACGCAGCGGTTTTACCGGTGCCTGTTTGTGCCAGACCAATCAAGTCTCTGTCACCTTTTAATAATAAGGGAATTGCTTTTGATTGAATTTCAGTTGGTTGTGTAAAGCCCAATTCAGTAACAGCTTTTACCAGACGTTCATCGACGCCTAACGATCTTATAGCCATAGAGACCTCAAAAAATAATGTAAGTTATAGATATACTTTTATGCATCGACCCCAGATATAACCTATATCACTTACCATATTCTTTAAGACGCTTTACGGCTTACGCAGAACAAAAAAAGCTCAGGGTCGGCCCACCGAATGTAAGGGCCTTATTGCTACCGAACTGCTTGCCGATCATAGTTTTCATACCTTCGTTATCTCTTATAACGAATACTTAAAACGAGTCGAGGTGGTCAAGACGAGCGGGTTTGTTGAGTGTGTAAGGTAATAAAAACCTGTACAAAACTAACTTCATAGCCCTTTATTTAGATTATAGACCTTTTTCAGTTTGTCAAAGGCTTTAAGCGAATTCTTTTAAAAAAGACTACTTTTTAGGGCTCAATATTCAAACACACACCTGTAATGGCATAAGTTGACCTATTTTTCACATCCACCCAACAGATCAATCATTTCTACCCGTCTTTCATGGCGATCTTTTAAGGGCTCCGCATGCAACCATGCCCGCACACAAGCAACCGCATATTCTCCCGACATATAATCTGCTGGTAGCGCGAGTATATTGGCAAAATCATGCTCTCTACTTAATCGGGCAACCTCTCGGTTCCAGGCAAGTGCTGCATAAATTTTTTTATAGCGATTGGCTGCTATAGCCATACCAACACCGGTACCGCAGAGCAATACCCCAAGTTCTACCCTACCCTGTAAAATTTCTTCACACACCGCTTGAGCAAACAACGGATAATCTGAAGATTCGGCATTAAATGCCCCCATATCAATCCATTCCACCTGATCTGTTTGCAATGTGATAGTCTCTTTAATTATTTCTTTAATCTCAAAACCACGATGATCGGCTCCAATTGCTATTTTCATAATCTACTCCCCTGCTATAGCGCTTAAATGATTTAATTAGAGGATACTATATAATGGTGTTTTTAATCTGGCAAGTCAGGGATAATACAGTTCAATTGAAACTTTTTTAATTTTTTCTTGATTTTAGTATTTTCTATTTGCAATACTGGAATTGAGTAAGATTAATAGTCAAAAAATATTTTACAAGGATAAAAATGAAAAAAATAGCATTGTTATTCACGATCTTATCTGCGAGCATGCTCAACGGCATGGAGACGATAGAACCTAAACATGGCCGTCACGTAGGTCTCGGCATAGAAGATCTTCCACGGGATATTCAAGCGGTCATTATTTCATACGTACATACCTATGATAACCCTGATGATCTGATACATGCTCTCAAAGCGCTCAGCAAAACAAACACGACATTACAAAAAATGATCTATGCAAAATATGGTGACTTCAACAATCTGCAAGAATTTACTACGCTCGTACATGTGCTCGCCAATAAATTTGGTTTGGGCACACAAGACATTGCAAAAAAATTTAAGACATCAATCGCAGCGCAGTATGTAGAGTTAGGTGACAAGCTCAAGCGCTCTCTATCCGCATCAAAGAATATTTACAGCACAACAGAATATATCGATGAGATAACCAAACTCATAGAACAAGGTGCTGATGTAAATTACTTCAACGAATTCAACGGCAAGACCCCATTACACCAAGCAGTGATAGATCTAAAACCAGAAGTAGTTAAATTACTTCTTGATCATGGAGCAAACCCATATTTAAAGTATTTTGGCCTGACAACGCTAGAATGGATTCAAAAAATATATAAAGCCAAATCAGAAGAGCATAAAGCAAAAGAGATTCTGCAAATACTACAAAAACTTCCTGCTACATAAATGAGACGATCACTCTATGTTTACAATCACGTAACAACAATAGTATTCTATGCAATAACGAAGAAATAATAGCACCCAACACAGGATACACATAAAATGAACAGACTCAGCTTACTTATCGCATGGCGCTATTTACGTGGCACCGCATATGACAATAATGTATCAACCATGGTGCGTATCTGTTTTTTGAGTATTCTCATCGGCTCATTTGCACTCGCCTTAGTCAATGCGGTAAAAAATGGTTATGAACAGGCAATATACAAAAAAATGCAGGGAATCCATGCACAAATCATTATGCGGGCTCATGGCAAGCAACTCAATATCGATGCAATTAATGACCTACTAAAGAAACAATTTCCTCAAGTAGCTGCAATCAGTGGTACTGCAAATCAATATGCACTTGTACAAAGTAATGGCAACACGCATGTCATCATGTTGCGCGGCATAGACCCGATACAAGAAGCACGGGTCAGCACTATCGCAGAAAAAATTGTTCAACCACAAGATACTCACATCACGTTGCAAGCAAGCGTCAAAAAAAATCGCATACTCATCGGAGAAAGCCTTGCAAAAGACTTAGATGTAACCTATGGCGATACGATACAAATTATGTATAGCGAAGACAATCAACCTAACAGCCGCAAAATTACCATGGAATCAGTAGACGTTGTGATTGGCGGCATGTTTAAAACAGGCATCGATGAATTTGATTACGGCGTTACCTTTTGCTCACTCGATTTCTTACAAAATCTATTTCCTGAAAACGGCATCACGCAAATCAACATGCTCCTCACACCTGACGCACAAGAAAAAGAAACAATAGAAGCACTCAAAAACAGCTTCAAGATCGAAGTACTTTCATGGCGCGATTTATATCCGGCACTCCTTTCTGCATTAAAATTAGAAAAATATGCTCTCATACTTATTTTGCTACTCATTACCATGGTTGCAAGCATGAATATTATTGCCCTCTTGTTTATGCAGATCACCCAAAAGAGACCTGACATAGCAATACTGTATGCAATGGGTATGCAACCGAAACAAATCGTAACTATTTTTATGCTTATGGGAATGGGTATCGCCGGCATCGCTTCTTTGTGCGGCATAGTGCTGGCATGGATTGCAAGTCTTTTGTTAGAGCGATATCCATTCATTGAGCTCCCTGATGTCTACTATGTCTCCCATTTACCTGCCAAGATGGACTGGACATTGGCCTGTACCGTATTTGCAATCATTATGTTCCTCAATTTTATGGCAACTTGGTATACCGCACGGCGCACAAAAAACATTAATATCGCTGATGTTCTCAGATATGAAGGATAATCATGGTATCAAAACTTCCCGAATGGAATATTACCAACAAACGCGTACTACTCAGAGCTGATCTCAATGTACCTATTGATCAAGGAACCATTTTAGATGACACCCGTTTACAAGCAATTCGCCCTACACTGGATCTTATTTTACAAAAAGGCGGTCACTGCACATTGATTACTCACCTAGGTGAGCCGACTGCGTATGATCTTCATCTTTCTACCGAGCAGCTGATTCCTTGGTTTGAAAAACATCACTACACAATCACCTTCGCAAACACTCCCGCCGAAGCTCTCAACAACAAAAGTAATTCCGATGCATCCATAACATTGCTTGAAAATATTCGCTTTTTTCCCGGAGAAAAAAATAAGGACAACGCTTTTGCACAAGAACTTGCACAACTCGGTGATTATTATGTCGATGACGCGTTTGGCACACTCCATCGCACCGATACGTCAATTACCTTGGTACCCTTGTTATTTGCGTCAGACAAACGGAGTATAGGATTACTGGTGGAAAAAGAATTACGTACATTAGATAAGTTACGTGAACATCCAGACCATCCATTTGTACTGGTGCTGGGTGGCAGTAAAGCGACAACTAAAATTCCATTAATTGAATATTTTATTGATGGAGGAATATCCGAAGGGCCGTTCGTCCTGAGCTTGTCGAAGGATAGGCCCCGTAATGCTTCGACCCAACCTTCGCTAAAAAGCTTCGGTGGGCACGGCAGGCCAGAGTCCGCCGTAGCCTTCGGCGTAGGCGGATCAGCACGAACGAGGCGTAATAAAGTAGACACCGTTTTACTCTGCCCTGCCCTTGCATTTACCTTCGCAAAAGCACTCGGAAAACCGGTTGGCAAGTCACTCGTGGATGATACCTTACTTAGTGCATGTCGGAATATTTTACAAAAAAGCCGTGAACAAAACATCGATATTGTATTACCAATCGATTATCAAATCGCCTATGATACGATTGCAAAACCATTTGCACTAGTTGATGCGGATGCAATGCCAGAGAACGGTATTGGTATTTCTATTGGACCGAAAACAATTGAATTATTTAAGAAGAAAATGAATGACGCAAAAACTATCTTCTTTAATGGCGCTCCTGGATTTATTGATCAACCAGAAACAGTTGAAGGGGCAAAAAATCTATTGCATGCGATTACCGCAAACGCTGCAAACACCATACTGAGTGGTGGTGATTCCATTGCGATAGCGCATAGGTTTGGATTGTTGCATAATTTTACGCATATCTCTACTGGTGGCGGCGCAACACTCACCTATTTAAGCGGCAAAACTCTACCGGGACTTGAATGTTTTAAAATATCGGACAAAAAGCAAGAAGACTCAATCCGTTAAGCACATGTTCAACCGAACATGCATCACCTGTCTTGATCTGTTTTTCATACACCAACAATCCATGATTATCATGTTTCATGTCCCATGAATAGTAGCCAGGATTGCCAAACTCAAATCCTTGCGCAATCAACTGTACTACCTGCTCATCAGATTCATGATTTTTACGGGAACTTATATGGGCAAAATTACGGATTTTTTTGTTGAACGGTGATTCTTGCATATATGCACTAAAAGATTTTGGATTAGCCCAAATATCTTCTTGAGATGAATATGCTTCAGGACGCCAAAATCCAGCCAAACCTTTTAAGCAATTAAAGTCAGGATTATCAATAAAATAAGCTGCTTTTTCAAAATTAAGACAATCTTTTTGACACAACTCATGCAGCACAAACTCAGTTATATTTTCACGTCCGTGTAGTGACACCATCTTGCGCGGCAATGCGCTCAGGCGATTGAGAACTTCGTGTTGTCGTCGCAACCCTTCTTCCATTGGTTTCTCCTTTTAAAAAAGTATACATGCTTCATTACTTTCAATTTTATACATCGTATCCCTTGTCCTTTGTGTATATAATGACCATACCCTACTTATTACAGAACATCAACTACTCTTAACATATCAATTAAAATAGCAAACTACCTGCCAAAAAAGCAATGAACAAAGTCCAACAGATCGTCTTAATCACAATAATTTTGACAACCTGCCCTATTTGTCTTAAATCTATATTTTATACTATTGAGCTATCTATTTTTGTGATAAAATAATCGTCACCTTAAAAAAGACCAAAAAACTTGAAAATTAAATGTTGAAAATTAAATTAATGATGAAAAAACGATTTATATACCTTTTTTTATTGGCCACGCTACTTTGTCACTGGCCATCCAACACTAGTCGCAGCCCCTTAAGAGCAAAAGATACTACCTCACCATGCATTACCGTGCGTTGGGTTAACAAACATCATGGCAAATCATATCGCATTGTCGACTCACACATAGAAGAATATCCCCTGTTTACCATTTTTGATAAAGAAAGATTTAATGCAAATCTTATCCCACATGCTCCTATTCCTTATCGCAAAAATCCCACCAAAACCGTGCATGGCGATACTTTAAGCGCATTGTGCCAAGAACTTATAAAAGAGGTGCTTCACAAGAAAAAAAAATTTAAACATTTTACCGTTATACAAAAGAAAAATTTCAGTCGACGGCACAAATGTGGGCTTTTGGTACTCAAGTTCAAAGATTACCCTTTTGTGGTGAAATTATTTGTTGAAAACCCAAAAACATTCATAAACTATTGGTGGAAAGGTTTTGAACCGGTATTTTTTTGGAATATGGGACGTGGTGCCGGCAGACATTTGAGTGGACTTACGCGCATCGATAACAAGAAAAATATTCAAAAACGTCTGGCTAATGATCCTTTTAAAGATATCACCGTAGAAATACCAAACAAATGGTTTTGGGTACCTAAAAATAATCGGTATATACAGATCGATGGTAACAATATTGGTAATGGGAAAAGTTTATCCACACAGTTGCCCAGCGTATACGCAATTATTGCTGATGCTATAGATACTAAAAATGAAACTGATTTATCAAACGAACAGACCAAACAACTTTCAATAGAACTTTGTAATCATTTGGATCTGATTGTGGATCCGCATACAACAAATTTTATCTTTAAACAAGATCCCCATACTAATAAGTTAACCATAATGGTCATTGATACCGAATATTTTCCCATTATGATTGGCCTCAAGGAAAAAAGGAAATTTAAAACGTATGAAGAGTGGTATCTGTTCATGTCAGGAAAATGTGTTAAGGATATGTTTGGTAGAACTAAAGATGAACGCCGACTCAGTTACTTAGAGCCTAATGAGCTTGCATTTCAGTACACGTAATAAGGAGAAAGAATATTTATGAAAAGTTGGATAAGAAAAGTATTTGGCTTTGGGCTTGCAAGTTTTTTTGGTGACCTAAGTCATGAAATGACCATATCTTTTATTCCCGTTCTGGTGACTCAATTTGTCGGCGCTACACAAGCACCATTTTTTTTAGGTATCATTTCAAGCATTAGTGACGCATTTGCTAGCTTTTTACGTATCGTTTCAGGATTTTTAACTGACCGAATATCCCGAAAAAAACCATTGATCATGTTCGGTTATGGCATAACGGCACTATTCACCACCCTGACCGGTTTTACTCGCTCTATAGGCGGTGTACTCATGTGTCGCATACTATCTTTTACGGGGACCGGCTTACGTGAACCACCACGTGATGCACTTATTGCCACCATAATTGAACCGGCATATTATGGCCGTGCCTTTGGTCTACGCAATGCCATGGATACACTTGGCGCGCTTATTGGTCCCTTAATTGCTTTTATGTGTATTGGTATATTATCAATACCTAAGATATTTGCTCTTTCTTTTATCCCGGGAATTTTATCCGTACTTGCTATTCTTTTTTTCACGCAAGATATTCCGGTGCATAAAAAATCAAATCGTATATCACCAACTTTTTGGCAGGACTTTTTGCTGTTGCCACGCTCATTTGTTATTTTTTTGGTTATTCTTTTTATTTTTGACTTAAGTTTTTTTAATAAGTTACTTTTACTTTCTCGGGCACAGAATATTCTTGCAGCAAATACCAGTGATTCGGTTAAGCTCCTCATTCTTTTGTATGCATTTTTTAATATTGTACGTGCATGTAGTGAATTTATCATTGGTATATTAAGCGATTACATCAATAGAATGCTTTTATTAGCATTACTGGGATGTGGTACATTTGCAGGAGTAGGATTTTTGCTCATTGAACAGCATGCATCATTTACCTATTGTACGCTTATATTTGTATTAGCCGGCATAAGTGCTGCAGCTATGATCACCCTAAAAAAAGCATGTGCTGCGGATATGTTACCACCTGATATTCGCGGTTTAGGGTATGGCACCTTACAAGCAAGTGAAGGATTTGCTTCGCTTATTTCAAGTGCACTGGTTGGATTTTTATGGTCACACTATTCACCAGTGATCGGTTGTTCGTATGTAATAGCCCTAAGTCTCATTGCAATGGTATTACTACTTATCTTCGGACTAACGCAGAAGTATAGAACGGTGCTACGTTAACCAACAATTTCTGATTCTATGGTATTAATCCGATACTGAAAATCAACATCATTTTTGCGCTGAGTTTCCACTTTATTAATTGCATGCACCACCGTTGCATGATTTCTGCCACCCAAAAAATGTCCAATATCGCGCAGCGATTTATCAGTTAATTTTTTCATGAGAAACATAGCAACATGACGCGTAAACGCCACATCTTTATTTCTATCTTTGGAGCATAACGCTTGCAGATCATGCGGATAGTAGCGATTAAGAATTCCTATGATACGGTTAAAATCGATCGGCGCAGAACTTTTTTGTTCAGCACGCAACACCTTTCTTGCCAAATCTAACGTGATGGGTTGATTGGTTAATGATGCAAATGCCATCACCCGCACCAATGCACCTTCCAATTCCCTGATGTTAGAAGTAACCCGTTCTGCGATAAAATACGCCACTTCATCACATAAATCGCCTTGGCTCACTTTTGCTTTTTTCTTTAAAATAGCAATCTTAGTTTCCAAATGTGGCACATGAATATCGGTCACTAAGCCCCATGCCAAGCGTGAACGCAAGCGTTCCGCCATGCCCTGCATGGTATGTGGCATAGTATCACTTGAAAAAACAATCTGCTTATGTGATTCATAGAGTGTATTGAAAATATGAAAGAACGCTTCTTGTGTCTGTTCTTTGTTCGCAATAAATTGAATATCATCGATCAGTAAAACATCTACCAAATGGTACTTTGCTTGAAATTTATGAATCTTATCAAAACGAATAGCGCTAATAAATTCGTTCACAAACCGATCTGCCGTTTGATACAAAATGATTGAGTTAGGTTGTCGCTCTTTAATCGCATTACCAATAGCATGCAACAAATGGGTTTTGCCCAATCCTGATCCACCATAAATAAATAAAGGGTTATATAAACTGCCCGGCTTTTCAGTTATTGCATACGCTGCCGCATACGCTAATGAATTGGTTGGACCCACTACAAACGTATCAAAGGTATAGGCGCTGTTGACATGACTGCCACCTTGCATGGTCGATGGCTTGATCAATGCATTTTTTGTCACTGATTGCGATGTGTTGTTTTTTTTGACATTCACCGGCACTAATGACGCACCGATAGTATCTATGGTTATTTCTGCCGGCGCAGGACATGCTTTACTTGTATCATCAATAAAAATTATTTCTGGTTTTTCAACATGCAAAAGTCGACCTAAGTGAACTTTAATCAGATCAATATAATTATTTTGAATCCAATTTTTAACAAATGCATTTGGTGCTTCTAAATAGACGCATTTATTGACCGCATCCCATTGATGGAATGAAACGGCTTTAAACCACGTTTCAACAACGCGGCTGCCCACTTCATCGCGAACAATATGTAAAAATGATGACCAAATATCTGTTATCACAATGTCTTCTGCTTTTTATAAATTTCCATGCAACCAATAGACTTGAAAAAGGTACTATCAATGTATCATATCCGCCCAACGCGCGCAATGAATGAGCTTATTCTTTTAAGTAAGCAACGATCCCATCGCATATACATGCAGCTAATAAATTTTGATATGACGGATCATGTAAACGTTTTGCTTCTTGCTCATGAGTCACAAAACCCACTTCTATTAAAATTGCTGGCATATAAGAACCTAAAAGAATCTGTGCAACTTCATGTTTCACTGTGCGATCAACCACCGTAGGATACTGTTTTTTCACATTCGTTATGAGTGATTGGTGAACAGACTGTGCCAAATGCTTGCTCTCATCGGCACGTAGTCGCAATGCATTGTGTAATGCGTTACCACAAATACCATCACTCAGTTGATTTTCATTATGCAACAATGATGTGCTCATAAAAAAAGTATCGATGCCCTGCGCAGATGAATTTTTTGAAGCATTTGCATGAATAGAAACAAACAGATCGGCATTATGGTGATTCGCATAAGAAGTACGCTCATCTAATGATACATCTTGATCAGAAGATCGCGTCAGTAGCACCCCTATGTTTGCTTTTTTTAACAACTGTGCAACACGTAAGCCAACACGCAGTACTACATCTTTTTCTTTGATGCCATCATACCCAATAGCACCTGCATCACTTCCACCGTGACCACAATCTATCACTACTTTTTTTTGTCTATTTTTTTTCTTTGCTGGTATTTGTGGTTGTCGCTCAGCATAGCAGAATATGCGATTTAAAAAATGTATACTCACACCCTTTTGCAAACTGATTGAATCAAATGTATTCAACTCAATCGCCACTTTACGCGCATCATAGGTAATAATCATATGCACATCATCACCTACGTTGCAAAGAGCAAGCGTATAATGTTTAGTTATGATGGGTAATTTTGCTTGTTGTTCTGCATTAAGCCGTGCACCTTGTATGCGATATGTATTTCTTTGCATATTTCCTGAAATTGATTCTGACTTTATTTTTTGTATTGACGGTTTAGCAGAAAAATAAAAAGAAACACTGCCCAATTCAAGTGCATTGTCATACGCATGTGTAGCACCACGATGATGATATATGCTTTTTATGGTAATGTTTTGGTTAGTGGAGAAAATAGGGGGAAAAAAAGTGAGGGATAGTAGTAAAAAATTTTTTTGTGTCTTCAGCATCATTCACCCTCTCGTCAAAAAACATACATGCTTAAAGTGTAATACAACCAACCGCTATGAAGCAATGCTCCATCTGCTCTATCCAACCCATAGAAAAAAATAGTAGACTATAAAATATAAACTCAGGGTTAAATTACACAAAAAAAATAATTTAAGCCCGTTCGCCCTGAGTGTTCGTCGTAAGACGAATGTATCGAAGGGTACGGGCAATTCAAAACTTTTTAATATTTTTTCACGGACCTATCCTTCGATACATTTTTGCTTCGCAAAAACACTCAGGACGAACGGTCCTTAGCGCTACAAAAAAGGGACTCATATGCTACATATCATACTTTTCGCCATACTTTTATACTTCCCTATCGTTGTAAAAGCGCAAAAAGCAATAGTCATAGTACCAGTGGCAGAATTAGTCGGACAGCCGATGAAAACTTTTTACCCACATTCAAATCCTGAAACGCGGTATTCAAAAATACCATTCTGCTCAGGAAATACGAAAACTATTACCTGTCCACGCATAAACCAACTCCTATTTAATGAGCAGGTCGATGTACTGCAAGAAAAAGATGAAGAAGTATATATTCGCATTCCAAACGCATTTTATGTAAGTCATGATGATAAAAAAGAACACCAAGAATTTTGGACATTAAAAAAATATATCATGCCATTCGATACGTTAAAAAAACATGAAGTTGCAATGCAAAACTTTCCAGGCCCTATTACACGTGCACACAACTCTATGCAAACAAAACAATCAATTGTCACCCTCAAACAACCATTTTTTAACCGCGCTACCGGACAGCATTTTTCCGCAGGCACCCGTTTTGTAGTTTGTGATTCAAAAAAATCATCCAAAGTTGTATCCGCATATCTCTTTGATCCGAGCACCTATCGCTTTAATGTCATACGCATACCAAAGCAGCTCTGCATACTCAACACACCACAGGACAAAAATAAATGCATAGAACTCTTTGTACGCATCTTGCACTCATGGGCTCATTGCAAGGTACCATACGTTATCCCTTATGTTTTAGGTGGCTGTAGCTTTGTTGATACGTATCCTGCAAATCAATTTTCACTGAAACCTGCTATTGGTAATAGCAACACACAAGCGAATGCTTATTCATACAATGCTATTCCTGCTGCCATTACAAGTGGTTTTGATTGCTCCGGCATTATTCTGCGTGCAGCACATATGGCAGGCATTCCCTATTTTTGCAAAAACACGAGCGCCATAGCAGCAAACTTACAACCATTATCAGCACATGATACGCTGCAAAATGGTGATTTAATTTGGATTCCCGGACATGTAATGGTTGTGGCAGATACGCACAAGAATACCATCATAGAAGCACGTGGTTATGATCATGGCTATGGCAAAGTGCATGAAATTCCGATTGGCGAACAGTTCAAGGGTATAAAAACATTTCGCAATCTTATCGAAGTATATAATGCTAAAAAACCGCTCATGCGCCTTAATAAAAATGGCAATGTGGTGAAAACTATACCCAATTACAAACTATTTAAACTAGCAAGCGTATGGGGATAGAAACGCTCACTATCTCAATAAAATGGCAACTTGATTTAAGGTCTTTTTTACAAAAGAAATAAATACGTTAGAATGGTTAATGTACTAGTATCTAATTCACCCTCAATATATGACTAATATCAATGAAAAAATTATCTATTATTGCACTTACAACCGTTTTTACCTTTATAAGCACCTTTGCAAGCGAAGCAACAAAAATACCTCAAGAAAATATTTCTTCGTCTGGCACATCATGTGTAAATGACACTGAAACAGATGATGACGATGTAATCGATCTTACCGGGTTTGATCTTGATGAAAATTTGACTGTAATTGAAGATGACGAAGGCTGGACTCCTCTACATGATGCATCATATGACGGTAATGTTGAACTTGTAAGATCATTACTCGCTGCAAATGAGACAAATATTAACCAAGCATCTAAAGATGGAGCCACTCCCTTATTTATAACATTATTAACGCGTAATACTGAAATCGCAAAATTATTACTTACCAATAACAGAATAGATGTTAATACTCCATACAATGACGGATCTACACCTTTAATTGTCGCAGTGGTAACCGATAATACTGAAATTGCAAAGTTATTACTTGCAAACAATACGATAGATGTTAATAAGTCGGACGACTTGGGACATACTCCTTTATGGTGGGCCACAGTTAAAAAAGATACTGAAATCATAGAATTATTATCACTTGCTAATGGGATAGATATTAATAAGGCAGATAATAGTGGCATTACCCCTTTACATATGTCTCTCGCGATGGGAAATGCTGAAATTGTGAAATTATTACTTAAATATGGCGCTAATCAAGATCTGGAAATTGAGAAAGGTAAAAAACCTATAGATCTTCCTCATAAACAAGAAATTAAAACACTACTTCTCCAAAATCTACGTGAACGCTCTTTTTACCAGTACATATGGTATCTGATGAAGGATATATTAAAATCTTTCTTAGATCTGATATTACATCTGATTCAATAAGTTGCTATCCATTAATTCAATGAAAAATTATTTAATGCTGGATTGCCGCGCTCATTTTATTCGCTCGCAAAGACGATCGATAAGTTTCAAACCAAAAGTTTATCCAAACTCATGCTCTGATAAATCTCACTAGCTGCCGTTTGCAAAATATAACTTTCTTTGTTACTAATTTTACTCAACATAGTGTGATCAAAGAAACGAATAATATACCCTTTTTTCATATCCAATGTGGTATAATCACCGTAGCTCACTTCTACTTTCTTTGGATCATACGTAATCACCAGCATTAAATTCTTATTCTGAGCATCAAACTGTATCGTATACCCATCACCCTTGCTTGGATTAACTTTATTCAATATTTCACGCACCGCATGCGTATTATCAAAAATAAAAGTCAGTTTATGCATGCCATGTGCTAACACCTTGTGACGCGGTTCCAATGTTATTCCTTGTGGATCACGCGCAAAAAAAAGCACGATATGCGCTATCTCCAAACAATTTTTATCATTATTTTTCTGATGATATATTTCCTGCACCGTATTGGTCACAGCACATATTTGTAGCGTACTTACCGCGCAAGCCATAAGTATCATCGTACTTAAAAATCGACACTTCATATTCATTCTCCTTATCGTTAATAAAAAAACTCTTCACATACTGATCATATATGCGCTGGATCTACCCAATACGCCAAACGCCGTGAACATTCCCATGCCCGAATAAAACTCTGCACCG
>Ga0207139_1062_pt1 | contig 23757 bp, 17 predicted proteins | sample Alteio_BWMinHeat_7_FD_153585 | JGI IMG/M metagenome (GOLD analysis project Ga0207139, IMG submission 153585) | Enriched cells from forest soil in Barre Woods Harvard Forest LTER site, Petersham, Massachusetts, United States -... | ecosystem: Environmental > Terrestrial > Soil > Temperate forest >... | reverse complement strand
TGGAGCGCGCGATGATTAAGCGAGCACTCGAGGAGACGCGCTTCAACAAATCCATTGCCGCGAAGAAACTCGGCCTTACGCGCGCTCAGCTTTACACTCGCATCAAGCGTTACGGTTTGGATGGATGAATCGGCAACTTAGATCAGGCTGTCCCGGTTTGTTCTGACCTCTGTGGCTGTCTTCACATAGTGCGAGGAAGTATGAGAACAACGCTTCAGTTCAAGGTTGTGAGGTGCAAGGAAGGAGTCAATTCCGGAGCCCTGACGCGGTTCCTGACGTTCCCGGGCCCTAGTGCAGCGTCGCAGGCCAGTTAAGAACCACGGAGTAAGTTTCCACAAAGCCTTTGCGTGGTTCCAACACTAGAAACTTCAATCCATCCCGGGTGACGGCATACTGATTGATTGTGGGATCTGGAATCAATCCCGTATCAAATAACTTTCTTGGAACCCCTATTCTGGGAGATGATCCACGTTCCACGGTAGCTGACATCATTCTTCCTTCAAGGTCGACGAAGAACAGTTCTCGGCCATCCGCGCGCCAACGTGGTTGGGCGCCTCCTGCTGTTGAAACTTGGGTGATATTGTGAAAGGAAGGAAAAGAAGCTGCAAACACTTCCCACGTTCCTGTGCGATTCTCGCCGTAAGCGACTAGCTGCCCATCCGGGGAAAGGTGAAATTCATCCTTCGTGAAGCTCGAAGAATAGACCGCTTTAGGTTTCGCGTCTCCAGTTACAGCGATTGTCGAAAGAGTCTTTGCGTCATGTGTCAGTAAAAATCCTCCATCTGGAGACCAGTCTTCTACCCAGTGCCTGTCGTTGTCGCCATAGATCAGCTGTGACTGCTGCGTACCAATTTCAATCTTGTGTATCAGAAAGGGCGGATCAGTTCCCGCATTGGGAAGGAGATTGAAGGCAACATAGCGCGAGTCTGGCGACCAAACCGGATCTGATTGTGCGTGCGGATCAGTCGTGAGCGGGGTGGTTGTGTTCGTTCGTAAATCTATGAGCCACAGACTACCGGTAGCATGCTGATGGAAGGAGTTTAGTGCCAGGTGCTGTTCATCTGGTGAAAGCGTGAACTGCTGAAAATCGATCTCCGGTTGAAGGCTGCTAACCACGCTTCCATCTCGCGCGTACCAAGTAAAGTGATCGAACAATGAACCTTCTGCTGAGCCGTAGATAAGCACGCCGTTTTGAGAAGCGGTGAAATCGGAAGTGCCGAGATATGCGGGCGATGCTGCGACGTTGCGGGCCAGCAATAGTGGTTCTCCAATTTTTTGCAACTGTTCCCAATCCATGCGTTGGGCAAAAAGATTCTGGCCCTGGACAAAGAGTAAATAGTCCGACACGGCTACGGCACGGCTTTGGCTTGCGAGCAGCGGTACGGGAGCTCCGCCATCAAGCGACTGGGCGTAGACTTTCGCGCCGGAATCGCCGCTGACGAGACTTGTGCGAGCCAAATAGATGAAGTGCTTGCCATCAGGTAGGAACTGAACCCACATTTGGCTCGCCTGCCCAGGAAGCAGTGAGGTCGCAGGCTTGGCAGCTTCACCGGAAGGAGAGACGCGAACGATCGGACTGTTCACGGCTCTGGCATACAGAATCGTTCCATCTGCTCCCCACGCGCCTTGCGCAATTTCTGGAACGCTGTAGATGGCCTCGGGCACTCCACCCGACCGGTGAATTTTCTTAAGTTTGCCAGCCGCCCAGAAACCGACGAACTCTGAGTCCGGCGACCAGAAAGGCAGAAGCGCACCTTCAGTCTGGTCAAGGCGTTGCGCCTCTGAGGAATTTAAGGGTCTAATCCACAAAGAGCTTTGACCGGATTCATCGGTAGCCGCAAATGCCAATGTCTGCCCGTCCGGTGAAAGGGCGATGTGCTCGAATGGGTGCCAATTCCGCTGCAGCCTCACGCCAGCCGGCAGACCTAGCGACAGCCGAACCGCATTCGTGGCAGGTTTCGGACGAGACACAAAGGACAGCACGAGAACCAGTACGGCCACCACTAAGAGAACCGCGGCGACGGCTGCCGTACGTCGCCATAAGGGAACAGTGGCAACCGATGGCCCGGGCGTCGCCACGTGATTCTCAACTTTCGCCCACTGGAACTCCGGCACGTAGGAGCCGGATGGCACTTCGATTCGGACGACGGAAGCTCGGCCCGCCTGTGCGTAATATTGCGCAAGCCTCTTGCGAACTTCTGTCGCTCGCACGCGCACCACACCATCGTTCGAGGTGTCATAGTCGACGGGCCGCCCAAACATTTCCACGCCGATCATGCGCTCACGAAGCGCGTCGAGGTCACCCGCCAAGGCATGGTCCACAACCAGACGCAAAAAATCCTGGCAGCGCTTGCTTCCAGTGAAAGTGTCGCTCGAAATCACCTCTTCAAGCGCCTTACGCACGGCAACAACCTGTTCAGGGCTGAGCTTATCCGTCTTTTCGAATTGCTGTCCTGTTGGCATAGGACGGCTAATAGTATCCCTCAACATGGCTTAACGGGTATTGATCTCCACAACATAACTGCTGGAAACAGAGCGAGTTGGGTTTGCCTAAACATGTTTCTTAACGGTTTGCCACAAGATGGTTCCGGTAAAGAGCAATTCCTGAACTGTTTCGAGCATTCCCGATTCCTCACGATTCTCGTATTGTCGGCCCACTCCATAGGCGCATAGCTAACAGAAGGCTTTCCGCCTGCAAGTGAGGTCGATATGGCTATCAACGCATTGCGGATTCCTCGACTTGATTGTGCAGATCAAGGTCTGGCGCAGCCTGGCTCAGTTTCGCCGCAATCCTGCGCCGCCGCCATTTCCACTGGGCTTCTGGAGAGCGAACACTTCGGCCGTGAGACAGCAGCATTCATCGGCGCGAGAGCAAGGGAAATTGAATGGCGAAAGCGAGAAGAAGACTCGGCAACTTGTCGATCTATCTGCAATCTGTCGATTCTTAATCAACCTGTCGTTATTTCTAGATTTACTTCTCCACGGGTGGTTTTCCGGGTAAACCCTGCCCCTCTCTCAGTTAGCGGCCTTTCCGCCTGCCTCTCCGTTTGGCACACAGCCTGCATTTGTCATCCGCGAAAGGCGGGCAACATGGCACAGCGCAGCATCGAGATTTTGATTGGCAAACTCCTCACTGACGAATCTTTTCGTCAGGCATTCCTGAGAAATCACTCAACGGTTCTGCAGGCCTTCTCCGAGACAGGACACGAGCTCACATCTTTTGAAATTGCAGCGCTCATGGCAACCCCAAAACGTTTGTGGAACGAGTTCGCATCTCAAGTCGATCCGCGGCTGCAGAAGGCCAATTTGGGAAAAGGCACAGCGTGAAGGAATTGTCCAGGTCGAGTTTAGAAGCGAGGTTTCCTTTATGAAAGCGAAGTTCATTTTGATCGTGTTTATGTTTGCCCTTGGAACCGCCTCACAAATGCGTGCACAACGGCAGGCAGCGCTGCCCGCCGATACGGAGGCGCCCCTGCTCACGTTGGACGACGCAGTATCGCTCGCGCTCAGCAACAACAGGCTGGTGAAGAACTCGGCTCTGGAAGCGCAAAAGTTCGACTTTCGAGTAAGTACCGCGCGCAGCAGGCGGTTGCCGCAGTTTCAATTTGCAATGCTGGGAGGAGAACTGTTGCACTCCTTTGACTACACCTTCGACCCCGGCGCCTTCGGGACGTATGCGAACGTGGGCCCAATTCCTGGCAAGACAACCAAGATCCGCAATCCCGCGCAATTCACAACGTATGCGACTGGCTCCATCGATCAACCGCTAACGCAGCAGTACAAGATCGGGCTGGGAATTAAAGAGACGGAGCTTGGACGGCAGATCGCCCGGGAAGATGTTCGTGCTGAACGCGAGAAGATCGCCGCCGAGCTTCGAACCGCCTACTTCGAGCTTGTCGCGACGCAGTCCGGTGTAGAAGCAGCGCGGGAAGTAGTCGCGACTCTGGAGGAAGCGCAGCGACTCACAACGCGTTACATCTCGGAGAAAACAGTACTGCGGGGCGATGCATTGGACGTCGATGCGCGCCTGGCAAAGGCGAGATATGAACTGGCAACGGCGCAGAACGGAATTGCAACGCAGCAGGAGCATTTGAACCAGGTGCTCGGCCGCGATCTCGCCACGCCGTTCCGGGTGGACCCGATGTCGGAGGAAGACACAAACGATTTGACGCTCGCTGCCGCACGTGACAGAGCTTCAAAAAACCGTCCGGAACTTCGCCAAGCTTACCTCAAAGAAAAACAAGCCGAGTACGACCGGCGTCTCGCGAAAGCGGAATACATACCCGACCTCAGCTTATCGGTTCGATATCAGGGCCTCGACAACGTAAGCGTGCTCCCGGCGAACGTTGCCACCGCAGGTTTCTATTTGAGCTGGGAGCCATTCGACTGGGGACGCCGCCGCAACAACGTGGCGGAAAAAGCCAAAGTCGTAGAACAGGCCCGAAACGGGACACAGGAAACAGAAACGCAGATTGCGGTCGAAGTCGGGAGTAAGTACCGCAAGTGGCAGGAAGCATCTCTGCTTCTCAAATCTGCGCGAATCGGACACGAAGCGGCCAGCGAGCAGTTTCGAGTCACTACTAACAAGTACAGGGAACAGGCTGCCCTCATAAAGGACGTCCTGCAGTCTCAGGCTCAAAGCACCGAAACGGAATTTCAATACCAACAGGCGCTCTCTTCATATTGGAGTGCGCTCGCGGACTTAGGCCGCGCAATGGGAGATGAATGACATGAAGAAGACACTAACAATACTGTTGCTCGCGATAACGGCGACTGGCTGTGGCACAAAGAAGCAGATCGAGCAAACTCCGCAGGCAGTTCAAACGCAAAAGATGGAGCCCGACGCCGCTCGAAGTGACCCCGGGTTTCGCTTCTCAGCCGTGGTGATGCCCGATACGGAAGTTCCTCTCTCGTTCAGGATTCCCGGATACGTAATCGCCTTGAAGGAAGTTCGCGGTCAGGACGGCAGGATGCGTGACGTCTCCGAAGGCGACCGGGTTGCGCAGGGGGCGGTGCTCGCCCGCATCCGTGGGGCGGAATACCAGGACAAGGTACGACAGGCGTCATCGCAAGCGGAAGCTGCCGAAGCCGATGCCCAAAAAGCCAAGCTCGATTTCGAGCGCGCTACCCGGCTCTTCGGCAACGACAGCATGACCAAGCCGGACTTCGACGCTGCTCGGGCGCATTACGACGCGGCACAGGCTGAGCTCCGAGCTGCTCAGGCGCAGACCGCCGAGGCGCAAGTCTCGTTACGGGACACCACGTTAATAGCTCCATTCTCCGGCGAAATCGTGAAGAAAGCCGTAGATATGGGCGCGTTTGTTGGGCCAGGCGCACAAACATTCGCAATCGCCGACACCGACACGGTGAAGATCATCGTGGGAGTGCCTGACACGGTTGTGGGGTCGATCAAGTTAGGGCAACCGGTTGAGATCAGCGTAGATGCATTTCCCACGCGCACCTTTCACGCACGCATTAGCCGCATGTCTTCAGCGGCAGATGCGATTACGCGCAATTTCGACATTGAAGTCGCCATACCCAATCACGAGCACTTGTTGAAGGTGGGCATGATTGGTTCTTTGCAGTTTGCAGGAGCCAACCGCGAAGCCCGCCTCCCGTCTCTGATGGTTCCCCTTTCGGCAATCGTGCAGGCGAAAGACGGCAAGTACGGCGTCTTTGTCGTTGGAGACTCGAGCGCTGGAGACGTAGCGCGCCTCCGCGGCGTGGAAACCGGCGGAGTCAACGGGACCGAGATCGCCATAGTAAGTGGTTTAGCGGGCGGCGACAGGATCATCACTACCGGGGCCAACTTGCTTATGGATGGACAGCGCGTGGAGGTGCTGCAATGAAAGCTCACGAGAACAACGGCATTAACCTCGCTCGTTTTTTCACCAACAACCGGCAGATTGCCTGGGTCGCGCTGCTGGCAACACTCGCCTGGGGCGTCTTTGGATACCTGAATATGCCCAAGCGAAAAGATCCCGATATACCTGTGCGCATCGCGTTAGCCATCACTCCTTGGCCGGGCATCTCCGCTGACAAGGTCGAGCAGTTGGTGACGCGGAAGGTCGAGCAAGCGGTCACAGGAAACAGCAAGGTGGATCGCGTGGAGTCGGCGACGCAGGACAACGTTTCGGTTGTGACAGTCCGGCTGCTGGACAGCATCAAGAACACCCAGCAGGAATTCCAGGACATTGGACAGCGGCTGAATCAGATCAACGACCTTCCTGAAGGCGCCGGACCGGTCACCTGGATCAGCGACTTCGGCGACACTGCGGCGCTGATGCTGACTGTTGCCAGCCCGACCATTCCCGATCTTGAACTAGAGTTGCGCGCTCGCGGTATGCGCGATGCGATTGAAAAACAGCGCGAGGGAAACGCGAGCGGACGCGTCAGTGTTCTCTATTGCTACCCAGCATCGGTATCCCCGACGGTAGTTGAGCGTCCATTCGTGATGCTGGCGAAGCAGGCACAGCAGGATGGAATAGCGCGAGATGTCCGGTTCCTGTCGGCCGGAAGCTGTTCTGGAATCGATTTTGCGACCACAAAATCAGGCGACGAAATCCGCGCATACGGAAGGCAGTTCATCGCGAAAAGGCTTCAGGAGTATGACTTCCACCCCGACGCTTCGGGTCCAATTATTATTCGCGATTCTCAATCGACGAAGGAGCGCATGGCGGAGCTGGTCAGTGAGCGCTATTCGTATCGCCAGCTCGATGACTTCACCGATTTGATTCAACGCACGCTGCAGCGTGTACCGGAAGTTGCGAAGGTTCAGCGTGTGGGCGTTCTGCCCGAACAGATTTATCTGGAGTACTCGGACGATCGGCTCGCTGCTCTCAAGCTGCAGCCAACCAAGATCAAAGACGTATTGAGCGCTCGAAACGTCACTGCTCCTGGAGGACTGGTCGCAACTCAGTCGCGAAACGTCCTGGTGGACGCGACCGCCGAGTTCAAAAGCACGAAAGACATTGGTAACGTACTCCTCGCAACATCTCCGTCAGGAGTGCCGATCTACTTGCGTGATGTCGTGGACATCTCGCGTGGTTATCAGACGCCCGCACGGTATTTGAATTACCTGACCTCGCGTGATGCGAGTGGAGCTTGGCATCGCGACCGCGCGATCACTCTGGCGGTCCAGATGCGATCGGGCGAGCAGATATTCAAATTCGGGGCGGCAGTCGATAAGGCGCTTGCCGGCGTGCGTCCGCAACTTCCCGCGGACCTTATGGTGGCTCGCACATCTGACCAGCCGAAACAAGTGAACGAACTGGTTGACCTATTGATGCACAGCCTGTACGAGGCGATTGTCCTCGTCGTAATCGTCGCACTGGTCGGATTCTGGGACTGGCGTGCTGCGATGTTGATGGCTGCTTCCATTCCTCTCACGCTGGCGATGACCTTCGGCATCATTCACGTGCTGGATATCGACATTCAACAGGTTTCGATTGCGACGTTGATCATCGCACTAGGTTTGCTGGTCGATATGCCCGTGGTCGCAGGCGACGCGATCAAACGCGAGATGGGATCGGGCTCGCCGCGCGATATCGCTTCCTGGATTGGCCCGACCAAATTGGCGAAGGCGATCATATTTGCCACCGTCACAAACGTCGTAGCCTACCTGCCATTCCTCATGCTCACTGGGGACGTCAAGTTCTTCCTTTACAGTTTGCCGGTTGTCATGACCTGCACGCTGCTGGCCTCGGTCATCGTTACGTTCACCTTTATCCCATTGATTGCTTATTACCTGATTAAAGCGCCAAAAAATCTGGAGCCGCCGATCTCTGAGCGGCGACAGCACGGATTCCCGGCACTTTACTACCGCGTGGGAGACTTCGCGCTCAGGCATCGTTGGGGCACGTTCGCCGGTTCGCTCGTAGTGCTCGTGTTGGGCGGGTGGTTTTTCTCCATGCTGAAGCCGCAGTACTTCCCCAAGGACCTCTCATATCTATCTTATGTGGACGTTTGGCTGCCGCCAGATGCCCCACTGGGCGCGACTAACACTGTTGCTCAACGAGCAGAGACCGTCATTCGGCAGGAAGCTGATCGCTTCGGGAATGAACACCATCAACAAAATGTTCTGAAGTCTCTGACCACGTTCGCCGGCGGTGGTGGTCCCCGATTCTGGTTTTCCGTGGATCCTGAGCAGCAACAGCTTAACTACGCTCAGATCCTGGTGGAGGTCAGCGATAAGCACCTTACCAACGAATTGGTTGGACCCTTGCAGATCGCACTCAGCCGAGAAGTGCCGGGAGCGCGAGTTGACGTGCGACAACTCGAAACCGGCAAGCCTGTCGGTATTCCCGTTTCGATCCGAATTTCAGGCGCAGACATCGGCAACCTGCACCAACTCTCCGGCGAACTCCAGGCCATTCTTGGCTCGCAACCGAATGCTGCCCGGGTGCGCGATGACTGGGGAGAGCCTGCAATGACTGAGCGGCTAAAAGTCGGTCCGGATCGGGCAAATCTCTCGGGCATCACGAACCTCGATGTGGCGCTTTCCTCCGCGGCAGCAACGAGCGGAGTGCCGGTCTCGACCTACAGAGAAGCGGATAAGCAGATTCCCATCGTCGCTCGCTTAAGAATGGAAGACCGAGCTGGGCTTTCGAACATTCAGAATATGTACGTCTATTCAACGACTAGTAGCCAGCGCGTGCCGCTGAGTCAGGTCTCGAATGTCACAACGGAAATGGCCGTACCAAAAATCAAACGCCGCAACCAGTTCCGTACGGTGACCGTTTCGGCGTTTCCCATTCCGGGAGTATTGCCTTCCCAAGTCCTCACGCCTCTGTTGCCCAAGATTAAGGAATTTCAGCAGAAGCTTCCCGCTGGGTATTCTCTCGAGATCGGAGGGGAGTACGACGAGCAACAGAAAGGTTTCAAGCAGCTCAGTGTCGTAATGGCGATTTCCGTGGTGCTCATCTATATCGCCTTGGTCTTGCAATTTAAGAATGCCATCAAGCCGTTTCTTGTGTTCGCGGCAATCCCATACGGAATCACGGGAGCTCTCGCGGAGCTCGTAATCATGCATCAGCCCTTCGGATTTATGGGGTTCCTTGGAATTGCAAGCCTTGTTGGCGTGATCGTCAGTCACGTGATTGTGCTGTTCGACTTCATTGAAGAAGCGCATCACCGCGGAGAACCGCTACGGGAAGCGCTGCTCGATGCCGGCATCGTGCGACTGCGGCCGGTGATGATTACTGTTGGCGCGACCGTCCTTGGATTAGTACCGCTCGCCATGCACGGCGGCCCACTTTGGGAACCGCTTTGCTACGCGCAGATCGGCGGCCTGACAATCGCAACATTCGTGACGCTGATTCTTGTCCCAGTGCTCTATTCGATCTTCGTGCTGGACCTGAAGTTGATTCGGTGGGAAGAACGGGAGCCGGAACAGCTTGAAGTGGAAGAAGCGCAACCAGCGTTCAGTCACGCGCAAATAGCGTGAGGGACCACGGCAATTCCAGGAGGTGCTAAATGATCAACACAACTGAACGCGCAGTCGCAGTCCTTATGCCGCTGCTACTGACTGCAGGAATGGCGGCGCAAACGCAGCGCCCGAGACCCACATTGGTAGTGCAAGGCTGCACAGTCGAAACGCCTGTTATTCAAATGCAGGGCCGTACGCTTGTGGACGTGCAGGAACTCGCACGAATTACAAATGGATCGCTCAGTTTTGAGAGAGACCAAATCATCCTGACGATGCCTCGTTGCGATGCTTCGAAGACTGCCGGAGATGATGCCGGTAAACCTCGCTTCTCCGGCACGTTCACGAAAGCGGGAATCGAGGCGATGGCCTCGATCCGAGAATGGGGCGGAATGCTGATGATCACCGTTCAGAATGGCTATCCAGTAGGAAATACCATGGCGGGAAACGCCATCATGGCGTATCAGGGACGCGCGGCAGACGGCATCGCATTAGCGTCGTCTGCAGCATCGACTGATTCTGACAACCGCGGCCTCGAGCTGCTGAGAAACGAGTTCAACAATGTGCAAGCGTGGGCCGATACGTTTATCAAAGCGCGGAATTCCCTGAGCGCGGCCAACCTGACGACATCTGAAACCGCAATAAAGAATGATCCGGACATCCAGAAGCTAATTCATTGCGGTGAATTCCTGGCACAGATGTTCGCGGATCGTTCCTTCCGGGATGACGCGGCGTGTCATTAGATAAAAGTTCACAAGCTGGAGATAAGCATGAGTACAGCAATTGTCATACAAAATAGTTCAGAAAATAAGCCCCGCACCAACTCACATCGCTTCGGCATTCTCCTGGCCAGTCAAGTTGCGCTGATTGCTGTTCACCCATGGGGTGACGCTTTGAACGATCGACCTGGCTGGTTTGGCATGTTCGCGATGGCTGTTTTCCTCGCGGGCTTGTATCAAGTCGCCGAGCATAAAAAGATTCGAAGGGTCGCTACCGTATTGTGCGGCCTTGCCGTGATAGCCAGCATTCTTGCGATGACTGGTTACAAAGGAACGTTGTTGATCCTGACAACTATGTTGTCAATGATCTTCGTTGCCTTTGTCACCGCCGTGCTGTTGCAAAGTGTGATCTCGTCTCAGAAAGTTACTTCCGACACACTGTACGGCGCAGTAGCTGCCTATTTATTCATCGGAATTCTTTGGGGCATGGCCTACTCTTTCGTCGATACCTTGACGCCCGGTTCCCTGCACATGACCGCTGCGGCTGGACGCCGGCTCGTCTGGACCGACTACATGTTCTTCAGCTTCGTTACTCTCACGACGATCGGCTATGGGGATGTTGTAGCAATGGGAGGCATCAGAGGACTGGTCATGTTGGAAGGCATCATTGGTGCGATGTACCCCGCGATCCTGATCGGACGACTCTTGACGCTCTATCGTCCATCGCGGGAAGAATGATCAGCATCGGCAACGATCGCTCTCGTCCGACTATCATTTCCGAATCGAGTTTACGGTCTTGGTCGAATGACGGGCTAACCGGAAGTTGTTCCGGGCGAGAAGTCCGCATCTGGTCCGCGAAGCCCGTTTCTGGCTAGCTAATGGGATGGTCCGCCGCCCAACCCAGCCAGCAGCTGGGATATAAGGATGAACGGAGGAGACTGTCCTATGGAACTACATACGATCGGCATTGATCTCGGCAAGACTATCTTTCATCTGGTTGGGCTCAACTTGCGCGGTGAGGTTGTGGTGCGCAAGAAGTTCTCGCGCAAGCAACTGCTGCACTTCACGGCGAACCTGCAGGTCGAATTGATTGGCATGGAAGCCTGCGGAGGGGCCCATTTTCTAGGGCGGGCTCTGAGAGAACAGGGTCATGAGGTACGGCTGATGCCGGCTCAGTATGTGAAGCCGTACGTGAAGACGAACAAGAGCGACTACATCGACGCCGAGGCGATTGCTGAGGCAGTCGGACGGCCGAAGATGCGCTTCGTGCCGATCAAGACTGATGATCAATTGGATCTACAGTCCCTGCATCGGGTACGGGAGCGTTGGGTGATGCGTCGCACAGCGGTCGTCAACCAAATTCGTGGCTTGCTGCTCGAACGTGGAATCACTCTGCGCAAGGGACGGTGCTATGTCAATGCGGCATTGCCTGGGATACTGGAAGACGCCGGCGCCAAGCTATCAGGTGCATTGCGCGTGCTCCTGGCGCAACTGAATCTGGAACTCGATCACTTGCAAATGCGGATCGACGAAGCCGATGCGGTGATCAAGCAAACGGTGGGCGAGAACGAAGCCTGCCAACGACTGGTTGCGATTCCTGGCATCGGACCGATTACGGCGACCGCAATCATCGCCGCGATCGGCAACGGAGCAGCGTTTAAAAAGGGGCGAGAGTTCGCCGCTTGGCTGGGCATCGTCCCCGGCGAATATACGACCGGTGGCAAGCAAAAGCTGCTCGGGATTAGCAAACGTGGGAACTCTTACTTGCGAAGACTCTTCGTGCACGGGGCTCGTGCTGTTCTGCAACAGAGCGCGAAGCAATCTTCCGGTCTGAGTTCGTGGCTGGCCCGACTCACAGCACGCACCCACCGTAATGTGGCCGCAGTGGCCTTAGCGAATAAGTTGGCGCGCATGGCCTGGGCCGTGCTCGCAAAAAATGAACCATATCGACCCCCAATGTTGGTAGCCGTAACTACAGCGTGACTGGCCTGCAGATGACGCCTGGCTGAGGCCAGGCTTGGAAATCGCATTCGCGATTCCCACATCTGCAGACCAGCGGCTACTACTACGGAGTTGATAATTTCTGCCAGGTCTGCTGGCGAACTATGAGATGACACAACGGTCGAACCTGGCGCTCTCGAAACCTGCTACACGGAAAAGTCTTTCCAGGCTGCCTAACTAAATAGGACGAGAGCGCAGCGCATTCCATCATGGCCAGGAGCCTTGTGTGCTCCAACGAAGGCCGAATACATTTGCGCAGACCAACCTGTTACCTCATTTTTCGCTTGCGACAAAGCGGCGGACCATACATTTCCGTGTAGCCGTCAACTTGTCGGCCGCTTCATCGGAGCTCATCTGGGATAAGGAACGCTTAAGAGTTTACTTTTCTGGAGTGCTCTGAACGCGCGCTAGACCCGGCTTGCCGAGAATGAAGTCCACTGCCATTTGAGAATGTAGAAGTGTAGTGTCGAATACAGGTAGGGCAACGTCGGCCTGCTTAATGATCAAAGGAAATTCCGTGCACCCGAGAACTATGCCTTGCGCTCCGCGTTGCCGCAGTTCTTCAATCCGCTCAAGCACGTATTTCTTGCTCTCGGAGTTGAATATGCCTACGTCCAGCTCCTTCTGGATAATTCGATGGAGTTCCTGCCGTGCAGAAGCCGAAGCCGGCACCAAGGTTTCAATTCCGTAGTGCTCCCTAAGCCAAGTGGCCATAAACCCGTCTTCCATGGTGAATCTTGTGCCAATCAGCCCGACCCTTTTCAGGCCGGCCTTCTGCATAGCCAACCCAGTTGCGTCGCCGATATGCAGGATTGGAATATCCACGCGGCGGGCTATCTGAGCGTAGACCTTGTGCTGGGTGTTGGAACAGAGCAGGATGGCTTGCGCGCCGCTGCGGCGCAGCCGAGTCGCCGCGTCTGCATCCATCGCCGCAATCTCATCCCATTGATTCTTAGCCTGCAGCTCCTGGATTCTCTGCTGGTTCAGGTTATAGACAATTAGAGGTGGATTCGTATTGTCGCCGTAGGCGTCGTTTACCGCCTTATTTATGTAGCGGTAATAGTCCACAGTGGCATACCAAGCAGTTCCTCCAATCAGGCCGACGGTCTTCATCTCTGAAGCTGGGGGGAGTTGGGTCGATGGTCCGGGCTGGAGTCCCTGGGCTGTCAGCACAATAAGGAAGAACCCAACAAGTCTCGTCTTCATCGGCGCCGCCGATTCTACAACGAGTTCAAGTTGGACGGCTTTGCGTTATGAGTGGCTTGCGACGGTCATGCCACATCACGGTTGCGATTGAGTTCCGATTCGGTACCTAATTCCGAATTGTCGGCTAACCGGAAACTATCCAGAAACGGGCTTCGAGGAGATCTCTTCGCCGCAGCACATTCCCAGAACAGGACTTCTGGACAGTCATAGCGCGTTTAGGAGGCACTTGCCTATTAGGCGTTGAAAGTCCTCCTTACTTGACAGTTACGAGGCATAAAATCAGCCCATGCCTCTGGGGCCGTTTCTGATATTCGATAAATCGTCGCTCGAGAGCCTCAATCTCGATGAGGCCGTGATGCTCGACAATTTCTATATGTCGAACATCACGCCCCGTTTTTCGTGGAATGCCTTGCCGATCTCGAAAAGGCAATCCGAAGCAACAGCACGCCGGAGCAACTTGTCGGCTCTTTAGCGACGCGCACGCCTGAATCTCAGTCGTACCCGAACGTCCACCACGCCACGATTCTGCGCGGCGAGTTGGCCGGGAAATTCGAACTCAAAACCGTGCACGGCCGAGTAATGCTGGCCGGCGGCAGGCACGTCCAGCTTGGCGAAAAGAAAGGCGTTATTTTCGAGCGTAGCCCGGAAGCGGAAGCCATTAGCCGCTGGGGTAAACGGGAATTTCTCGAACTGGAGCGCAATATCGCGAGGCAATGGCGGCGCGCGCTCACTAGCATCGACCTCGATGCGATGGTGCAAAGCGTCATGGGCGGGTTAGGTCCCTGGCGAAAGCCGAAGTCGTTGCAGGATGCGCGGAAGATGACCGACGCCATCATTGACAACATGGACCCAGAATGGCTGATTCGTTTCGGCCTGAACCTGCTGGGCGCGTCCGAAACCGTCGAATACGTCGTGAGCAACTGGATACAAAAGCGGCGACCGCCGTTGCGAGATCACTTGCCGTATTTCGTGTTCATGCTCATGATCAATATTTTCTTCTGCCTCGTGCTGCCAACTCAGCTGCTAAGCAAGGTGAAGCCGAGTCACAAGATCGATCTAGCCTATCTTTACTATCTGCCGTTCTGTTCCGTTTTCACGTCGAAGGATAACTTTCACGCGGATATCGTTCCGTTATTCCTTTCGCCGGAACAGACGTTCGTTAACGGCACTGAACTCAAGGAAGACTTGAAGCGCCTCGTCGGACATTACGAAGCACTTCCCGAAGAAATGCTGAAAACGGGGCTCATTCACTTCGCCGCATACCCGCCGGACGATTCGGGATTCTTGATTACGCGGCTCTGGGACAAATACCTGCCGGGCTGGCGCGCTGCAAGAGAAAGACCGAAACCAGTGCGCGACCCAGAGGAGGAAAAACGGATTGTGGAGGAGATCAACCGGCAGACGGACTCCCCCGAGCTGCAACCGAGCGACGAACAGGACATCGACAAAATGGATTACGCAACGATCCGCCGCATGGTGCATCCCCAAAAAGGTCGCTGGCTGCGTTTTTCCAAGGAGCAGATTCAGCGCGTTCTGGACCATGAGAAAGATAAAACATAACCGCCGATTCCGCAGGGCTGTAGCCGAATTACTCCCTACGTGTTCTTAGCTGGCCGCAAACGGGCTTGGAGGAGATCAATGGCGACTCTCCTCCAACCGGACTTCTGGCCAACGTCGTTGAGAGTCTGTCCCGGGCATAACTTCCAGTCTGCCCGTGGTACAGCAACAAGCGTAATTCCTGTTTGCTAGAACCCTGGGAGTAAGTTTCGCCCTGACTTCCGAAATTACTGTTACTTCCGGCCGAACTGCTTCCGCCCACAGTTCGTATCCTTACCTATGAAAAAGCAATTCGCGCTCGGCGTGGTTGGTGCGATCCTCCTTGCTCTAGCGTTCTTTCAATACTTGTCGTTCCCTATCCGCAAAGGCCGAAACGCACCTGCCTGGCAAGCATGTTTTGCGGTTTCCGAGAATTCCGAACGCGCAGACGTTCGAAACGCGACGAACCGGAACGATGCACCGCAAGATAGATCGACAGGCGACCGACGAGGATGGAGGCCGTCGCGACGAAAACCCAGGGCTTGCTCTGTTTTTATACCGATTACTTCGTGATCAATGCGAGCTTGCCTAGGTAGTGATCATTGAGCGCGCGTTGAGCGTCGGCGGCTTGATCTAGAGTGAATGTTCGGGCGACTTTGACTTCGAACGGACCGGCGTCGATGAGGCGGTTGACCTTGTCTAAGGCTGGCGGGTTATATTCGCCGTCGTAGTTTTGGAGTTTAATGCCAGCGCGTTCTTTGGGAACGGGTTGGACACCGTTGGGATAGGCGACGCGTCCACCCGTTCGTAGAGCGGCTAAAGATTTTTCAGCTGCTTCACCACCCGTCGTTAGGAGCACGGCATCAAGACCGTTGGGTGCGAACTGGCGCGCGGCAGCGAGCACGTCTTCCTTATGTCCATCCACAACCTTGTCCGCGCTAAGACCGCGCACAAAGGCAACACCATCATCGCCCGAGGCCACGGCCAATACGCGCGCGCCCATGCGTTTGGCAAATTGCACGGCCAAGTGACCAATGCCGCCGCTGGCACCAAAGATCAATAGGGACTCCCCATCTTTTAAGCCCAGCGTTGTATCAAGACCTGCAAGAGCTGTGACAGCATCAACGGCCATGGCAGCGGCTTGTGGCATCGTGAGTTTTCCCGGGATGAGCGCCAAACTGGTTTCTTTCACAACAGCATACTGCGCATAAAATCCACCCTTCGGATTCAGAAAGGAAATTCCGTAAACGCGGTCCCCTTTTTTAAACCGCTTCACTTGGGGTCCCACGGCTTCAACAGTGCCGGCGCCATCGGATCCCAATACAAGTGGAAACACAGGCTTGATATTGAACTCTTTCGCAAATCCGCCTTCCCGTTCAAAGGGATCCCAAACGCCGACGCCAGCGGCTTCCACATGAACCAACACTTCATCGGCGCCAACGGCCGGGATGGGAAGCTCCTTCGTTTCTAACGTTTCAATTCCACCAAACCGATCAATCGCCACAGCCTTCATGGTCTTACTTAGTGTTTGAGTCATCGAAATCCTCCTTATCCATATAGTAGGACCAGTTCAACAGGTCCTCCTCGTTGGGCAATTCGTGGCCCACATGAGAGGGCGAATTGACCCTGTCCATCCCCTAGGTACTGTGCTCCTTGACTGATGCTAGTGCCAGAAAAGACCTCCGGACCTAGCTGCGTCAGGTCTCGTCCGTCGGATAGCGTTCGAATGATCGCAGCCTTAAATCGGAACGACTCAAAACGCCGAACGAGGGATCGAAACCGGAATTCATTTGAGGTGGATTCGCGAATTAGTAACGCGCATCTCGTCAGCGCTTGATTTCCTGACGAGATGCCGACTTACGGAGACCAACCAGTGTGCGCATACGCGATGGTTGGCCCAACGCTAAAGTTTCGTCTTACCTCGTCGGTGCCCATCATCGGACAAGACACTTCCCAGATACAACGTCAGCACCTTTTTGAATTCAGCCACAACCAGGACTTTCTCTTTGGGATCTGCTTCCCCATAGAGCGTCATCATGCCTCTGACTATCTGGAGAGATACGTTTGCAGCGAGTAGAGACTGTTCCTTCGAAAGCGACGGATTCTTTGCCTGAAAGGCATTTGCGATTGCGATTCGTGAAGCCTTTCGGGCAGCAGGGTCGCGGCGAAAGCGGATCGGCGCGGCCAGCAAGCTGAGATAAGCGGGACGCTCCTGGACGAATTGGGTGATGCGCTCGATGAACAGATCGGCGAACTCTGCATGGGTGAGTATCGCCGCCTGCTCCATCAGCGGCTTCCAATGAGCCTCCATCTTCTGGGAATATTGATTTAACAGGGTGAACGCGATGGACTGTTTATCCGGAAAGTAGTTGTAGAGCGCGCCGATAGAAGACCCGCTTCGCTCCGCGACCGCCGTCATGGTGGCTGCTTCGTAGCCGACTTCGACAAAGAGCTCCGCGGCCGCTTCCAGAAAACCCGCCAGCCGCCGCGTCGAGCGTTCCTGCTGCGGAGCGACGCGAACGGGATTTGACGAAATCGAGGGCATCCTCGTATTATAAATCCAGAGAAGTCGAGGCTATCCTCGATTTTAAAACATTTTCAACAAAGAGGAACCATGGCAAAACTCCAACTCGACCCTAAAAAGACCGCACTTGTCCTCATCGATCTCCAGAATGCCATCGTCGGTATGAACTCCGTGCCGCATACTGCAGCAAAGGTCGTCGAAAACTCCAAAAAACTTGCCGAAGTTTTTCGCGCACATGGCGCTCCCGTCATCTACGTGCGCGTCGATCTCAACGACTTCATGAAGCTCCCCGCCGACCAGCCGCCCAACCTGGGCGATAAGCCGCTGCCTGCCGCAGCGTCGGAGATCGCTCCTTCCGCCGGTTTCCAGCATGGCGACATCCTCGTCACCAAGCGGCATTGGGGCGCCTTCGCCGGCACCGACCTAGAGCAGCAGCTCAAATCCCGCGGCATCGACACAGTCGTCCTCACAGGCATCTCGACCAACGCCGGTGTCGAGTCCACCGCGCGTCAGGGAACAGGCCTGGGCTTTGCCTTCGTGCTCGTCGAAGATGCCTGCTCCAGCCAGAACGCCGAGCATCACCGCTACGCCTTTGAAAATATCTTCCCGCGTCTGACCCGCGTTCGCACCACCGATGAGGTCCTGACCTCCCTTGCCTAAGCTCTCTGCCGAATCCGGCGGGCTTGACCCATTGGTCTGGAAGATCACGGCCGTCGCGGTACTTGGCTCTTTTCTCGCGCAGCTCGATGCGACAATCGTCAATGTATCGCTCTCCAGTCTCGCGGTGGATCTGCATAGCAGCCTCACGGCGATTCAATGGGTCACCAGCGGCTATCTTCTGGCACTCGCTCTTATGCTCCCACTCAACGGCTGGCTGGTGGAGCGCATTGGAGCCAAATCTCTCTACCTCTGGTGTTTTTCGGCCTTCACGCTCTCCTCCGCTTTATGCGGTCTGGCCTGGTCGGCGAACTCGTTGATCGCATTTCGCATCCTCCAGGGCATGAGCGGCGGCCTGATGGCTCCGTTGACGCAGATGATGATGGTGCGTGCTGCCGGAAAGCATGTGGCGCGCGTCATGGGCTACGCGGCTGTGCCGATCCTGATGGGGCCGATCCTTGGCCCGGTCATAGCCGGTGCCATTCTGCAACACGCCTCTTGGCGCTGGCTCTTTCTGGTCAACCCGCCGGTCGGTATATTGGCAATCGTCCTAGCGGTTCTCTTTCTGCCCAATGATCGCGAAGAGACCAGGTCAAGAAAACTCGATCTTCCTGGCTTCGCCCTGCTCTCTCCTGGACTCGTGCTGTTCCTGTACGGATCGGATCATCTGGGCGAGCGTATCGGTCTTACGGCCCTCCTAGTTTCCATCGTTCTGCTTGCGCTTTTCTTCAGAACGGCAGTTCGCAAAGGAGATCAAGCACTCATCGACCTGCGGCTATTCAAAAGCAGAACCTTCTCTGCGTCCGCCACCACGCAGTTCATGTCAAACGGAATCTCGTTCGCAGGCCAAATGCTGATTCCGATCTATCTCATCCGCGCCTGTGGCCAATCACCGAGTGCGACGGGTTGGTTGCTGGCTCCGCTTGGAGTGGGGATGATCTGTTCCTATCCATGGATGGGAACTCTTACGCAGCGGTTCGGAATACGAAAGATTTCTGGTGGAGGCGCACTTCTAGCTTTCGCGGGCACGCTGCCATTTCTCTATCTGTCCAGTCACGGACTTGTTCTCTCCGTGCTCGCATGCGCTCTGTTCCTACGCGGAGTGGCCCTGAGCGCAGTCGGCATTCCCTCTATCTCGGCGGCCTACGCTTCAGTCAGGAAGAAGGATCTGCCTATGGCGACAACCTCTCTCAATATTGTGCAGCGTCTTGGGGGGCCGACACTAACGACGCTCTGTGCGACTTTCCTGGGATGGAGATTGGGTGCGGCACATTCGTCCGCTGGTCTCATCGACGCATTTACGGCAGCCTTTCTTCTACTTTGCGTCCTGCACGCTTGCCTGTTTGCTGCCGCCCTAAGGCTTCCTCTCTTCATAGGCAAGGTTCTATAAAAGGCGATGTCAAGAGAAAACACTTCTCCCGATCAGATGGGAGAGGGTTGCTCTTCATCGAGCCCCTTTCGGATCTGCCATGCTGCCTGCGGTGGATTGCGTGGGACGGCGAAAAAGTTTCATGACGGTACTGCATCGGTGCCAGGATCAGATCCTGAGGCCACACAAGCCGCTGTGGGTTGGGATGGCCAACCATGGTTCTATCTGAGACTCTAAGGCCTTATAGCTTTGTTGGGTTGTCCGAGGTGGCATACGGTGCCCCGTGTGACTTAGTGCCGAAGCACACCGCCAAACCCGGCATGGATACTCATCCTCGAACCCGAGCGCTCAGAAACCGACGAACCCAACGCAGATCGCTTGATGGTTCGCAGTCTCGACGCTCAAGCTGCTTGTATTTTCAGATGCTCAGGATCGAAGCGTTCTCCTTTCTTCCACAGGATCAAAGTGATGGCGGCGATCTTGCGCGCCAGGGTCAGCCTTGCCATTTCTGGCCTTATCCCCTTAGCCAGCAGGTTTTCGTAAAACTCGCCCAACGGTCCGGGTCGAGCACTGGCGGCGGTGGCCGCGCCTTTGAAGATGTTCTTGAGATCGGGATTGTGATTCAGGTTCAGTCCGCGGATGAACACCGGCTTGTTCTTGCGCCGCAGCTCGCCGGCAATCACCTGGTGGTCGCCGCTCGTGCGGGTTTCCAAAGCCAGTCCACAGTAAGCCCAGAACTGACGTTTGCCCCGGAAGCGGAATGGCGTTTGCACACGCGCCAGCAGCACGGCCGAGCGGATCGGTCCCAAATAGGGAACGCTGGTGAGCAGCGGCGTGGCAGCATGCTTGCGGCACTCGGCAATCAGATCGCGCCGTACTTGGCGGCGTAGAACCTGCAACTGATCGAACTGCTCAAACAAACTTTGCGCGCGATAGCGCTGGCCGAGATGGAGCAGTTGCTCCAGCCACTCTTGCCGCCGGCGCCGTGAATATAGCTTCTTGCCCTCGCTGGCGATCGCCTGGCCGCGATATAACGCCTTCAACCGGGCCATCACGCGGGTCACATCGCTGGTCAACGTGGTATAGGTGCGCCCCAGCTCTTTCACCGTTAGGGTACTGTTCTGGCCGTGATAGACCCGCGAAAGCATTCCTGCACGTAGCAGTTCGGCCAACTTGCGAGCGTCGATCCGATCGCTCTTGTTGCCGCTCTTCAGCAAGGCATTCTTGCGCGGATTGCACACCAGCACTTCGGCCACACGCGGCCGCAGCAGGTCATACAGCCAAGCAGCATGCGTCCCTTCCTCGAACGTGACTTTCAGACTGCCGCGTACTCCCTCCAGGAATCCCAGAATCGCAGCCGCCTGGGTCACAAAGACAGCCCGCATCACTACCCGGCCACTCTCGTCCAACACCGCCGCACTGACAGTTGCCTTGTGTACATCCAGCCCAATAAACTTAATCTCACTCATAAGGGTGTTCCTTTCCTAAGCAGGCTTAGTGCTTCAAGATCACTGCAGCCTACTCCGAAAGGGGCGCCCTTTTATAATGCGTGCCCCGTGACTCTGGATCAATCGGATGTCGATAGTGACATAACCGATTCGCGCCCACTTCCCACAAGAGGACTTCTGGCCCGCAATACCTTCCGTGTTGTCCGTGACTCGCTAGTTGATGGGGTCGCGGGTGAAATGGCGATCTCACGGCAACAAACCACCAGTAGTCCCTTCCAAGCTGCCATCGTCAAATCTTGCTAGGCCTCCACGAACCTCAGGAGGTTTCAGGCCGTAATTGCCGGTCGTGAAACCCGATAAAGCTGCCAGGCAAACGCTCCCAAACCCAGGCACACCACACCCAAGTGAACCAACCCGCCAAGATACGGAACGAACTCGACGATGGTGAGGATCAGCAGGCCAACCAGTAGTCCCAGCAGCCAATCGCTCTTAGTCGGCACGGCTTGCTTCAGAAGTATCTGCCCCAGGAATGCTCCAACCCAAACCTTTGCCAGGTAGATCGCAGTCAGATACAACGCGAGCAACATGAGCGAGGCCGGAATGCCAACCAGCGTGATGGCGGTCACGACGATAGCCACGGGCACGCCGGCCAGAACTCCAACTCCAAGTCCCAGGCTGCGCCAGCCTGAGGCCACTGCGTGCGTGCTGGCCTGGAAGAAGCCAGGAAACAGAACCAGTCCCACCCACCCCACCAGCATCGCGCCAGCGAGCCAGACAGCCTGGTAGAAGTAGAATCTGGGGCGCGCGAAAGGGCTCTGCCTTACGCGCAACTGGATGTCACGCGTGCCCACAATGGTTGCGCCGTCGGCGATGTGTACGTTTTTCAGCTCGCGCACGCGAGCGCTCAGGTTACCGCCGATTCGGGAGGTGTTAGTCAGGGTAAGGTTATCCCCGGCCATGGACAATTCGCGGCCGACGCTGCCGCTCACATCGAGATTGCCTGCGAACATGGTCGCACTGCGATTCACCTCGCCCTCGAGGCTGACGTCGCCGGCGCCAACCACCATACCGCCGCCCACATGACCCCCATCATTCACACGCAAGGATTGCACCAACGCATACATGTTGTGGCGCAATTGCCCGTCCAGGTCGAGCGAATGCGAAAAGTCGTAAATGTTGCCTTCCACCGTTCCGCTCACCACAGTTCTCTTGGTAAAACTCACCAAGTCGCCCTTGACCGTGCCGCGCACTTCAAGAGATCCGCCAAAAGCCAGCAAGTCCCCATTCACGATGCCATCCACGCGCGTGATATTGCCGGAGGCCAAAAGGGTGTCGTCTATAGTTTCGTTCGCCGCTACCGTGACGAGGTCCGTGTGACGCCGCTCCAGGGCAAAGCCAGGTAATGACAACGCAAGCAGCACGATCAGCAGGCGCAGACCAGGTTGGTGTAGCCACCATCGGCGTCCCAGCAGCAATGCGCCGCCCACCAACAACAACAACAAAAACCTCTCGCCGACGACAGCAGCATAATCACCCAGCATGGCAGCACCTCCGTGCGCAAAGTAATAAGAAAGGTTGAAGAACAGGTTGGTGCCGCCGCTTAAGCTGAAGGGGTTTAACCACTGCAGCGCTTGCGGAATGCTCACCTTGTCGATCCAAACGGCAACCTTCGAACCTAGTGCCAGCAGCGCGGCTACGATCGCTACGTCACGCCACGACAAAGACCACCGCAAACCGGGAGAGATCGCCGGGCTGTCTGATTCTTCCGGAAGCTCTTGCAGGCTTTCGCTCAGAACACGGTTCTCAGCGCGCAATGCGTCCAACAATTGCGCGCAACGCCGGCAGGTGGCGAGATGGTCGCGCAAGCGCTGCGCCTCCTCTACCTCCAGTTCACCGTCCACGAAGAGAGAGATGATCTGTTCCGAATAACATTCCATGATCACTTGCTCCTGCGGCCCAGTTTCCGGCGCAGCTCCTGCTTGGCCCGAAATATCAAGCCGGCCACGTAGTTCTTATGCAGGCCCAACTGCTGTGCGATTTCGTCATAGCTCAATTCGCCGTAATAGCGCAGGACCAGCGGCACGCGATAGTTTTCCGGCAGGCGAGCAATGGCATCCCGCACCTGCGCCCTCTCTTCCGTGCTGAGGACTGCACCCAGCGGCGACGGCTCCGAGGTGGCTGCCTCGACGACCGCGACTCCTTCTTCAACTTCTACACGCTGCTGCGATCCACGCTTCCGGCGCCGCAAAGCGTCAATGCATTGGTTGCCAGCCACCCGCAGCACCCACCTGGGGAACGGTATGGACCCGTTGTAGCTCTCGATTGAGCGCTGCAGTTTGAGGAAGACTTCGCTGGTGGCATCTTCTGCGCTCTCCCGTGAGTCCAGCATGTAACGGCACAAGCCGAATACGCGCCGGACATAGAGGCGGTAGATCTCCGCCAAGGCCTCGGCATCATGGCCTTGTGCGCGCTCTATTAAGCTCTCCAGATCCGACCCCTCCATTTGCGCGGCTTTGCCCTCGCGGGGCTGCGATCCTTTCGCATTCTTTCTCTTAGCGTCCATAAAGCAGTACGCTGCAGATCGAACAACGTTACACAGATTTTAGGGCTGAGGAGAATGCAAGGCTGGACCACTCACTTTGGTTCTTGCAAGATTCGAGTTGCCTACAAGGACCAGCGGGAAAAGGCTGCGAATTGAATATCTTTCCGGGTTGCCAACTCCATGCGTCGGCAATAGCTGGCTATTCGGAAACAGTCAGCCCTGCCAGGCGTTTGAATTTTTTCGAGCGACCAGGGTGGGCAGAATCTTCCGCAGAACTCGCAGCATATAACCGCCCAAGCGAGTGTTTCTTGTTACCGCAAATTCACGCCGA
>Ga0207139_1061_pt1 | contig 23778 bp, 24 predicted proteins | sample Alteio_BWMinHeat_7_FD_153585 | JGI IMG/M metagenome (GOLD analysis project Ga0207139, IMG submission 153585) | Enriched cells from forest soil in Barre Woods Harvard Forest LTER site, Petersham, Massachusetts, United States -... | ecosystem: Environmental > Terrestrial > Soil > Temperate forest >... | reverse complement strand
AGAAAGGAAGGTCGCCTTTTGATGTTGCAGCAGAGTATCGCAAAGTGTCGTTGCCTATCACAGTGCTGTCTTTTAGATATTGGCCACATATCCATGGCAAGCCGAAAGCATCTAACACAATTCCGCGTGGGAATGTATACCAGGTAGTGCCATAATTTTTTGCCCAGATGACATTTCCTGTTGACGCGTTCAGTCGTGCAAAATAGCTATTACTTATATATCCCGGAACACTATGAAAGACAAGTGTATCAGGCCCTAAAATTGTATTCGCATTGTAAAGACCTGACATGTATAAGTTACTTTTTCTATCCACAACAATGGTCTTTATGCCATTGACATGGCTATTATTAAATCCTTTTGCCCATATCACATTGCCGGCTGGGTCGTACTTGGTTAAAAACCAGTTATTGGGGCTGTTTAATGTAGTGCTGCCAAAAGATAAAGCGGGAGAATTAAAAGTGCCTGCTACGAACGCATTGCCGGCTGCATCTACTGTTAATGACCAAGGGTAGTCATCGGCAGTACCAATTCCTTTTTTTGCCCAAAGTACATTTCCGGCATTATCGAGTTTAGCAAGATAAGTGTCCCATGTGCCCAAGTGTGGTGAGGTATTGTATAAGGTATCAGGCCCGATGATCACAGTATCCCTGATAAACTCTCCTGCAAAGTATATATTCCCCGAACTGTCTGTGCTTAAATAGTTTCCCCTGCCATTACCATTATACCCACTTCCGTTCATAACAAATAATGGATTGCCATTTGAATCATATTTTACAATGAAATAATTGTAAGAACCACCCAGGTAGTACCCCATCTTAAATGTGCAAAAAAGGTTACCAAATCGTAATGTATCATTAATATTACCTGTGAATGTACCTGAAAGCCAGATATTGCCAAATTTGTCAGAGATAATGCGAATTCCCCCTTGTATCTGGCTTGTTCTTGAATAAGCGTATCGGATCCATTTTAAGTTGCCTGAAGAATCTGTTTTCATAAGAATGATAGAGCTATCAGGTTTATAGGGCACTTTAACAGACGCAAACTGAAAAGTGTCTTTACCACTCAAATAAATTTTTCCAGAACAGTAGACGTTACCATTTTTGTCAACTGCTACCCCTGCGCCTTCCATTTCGCTAAGTGTATCAAGGCCTGTAATAATACTTTGCCTGGCCCATTTCCATTGGGCATGGGCATGATAAGGCAGTAGTGCACAAAAGAACAATATGCAGGTTAATAAGCAGGAAAACGTATGTTTCATACCGGAATGAGTTGAGTAATGAGTAAGATTTTGGCTGACAATAGGATAGACGTTGGTAAGGTAGGAAATGTTAGTGCTATTTAAAATGTTTTGTCTTTAAAGCTACATTTGCAATGTGCAGCCAGATAAACATACTAGTTTGATAAAAGTGGAAGCTACCAGGCTTGGTTTCGAAGCTTGTGGTATTGCTATTGCAAAGCCGCTGGATGAAGATGCCAAAAGGCTGGAGAACTGGCTGAACAAAGGCTACCAGGGCAAGATGCAGTATATGGAAAACCATTTTGATCTGCGTATAGATCCTACCAAACTGGTGCCTGGTGCAAAGTCGGTAATTACATTAATGCTCAATTATTTTCCGGAAGAGGAGCAAAAGACCTATACACCCAATATTGCTAAATACGCTTATGGGCAGGATTATCATTATGTAATTAAGGATAAGTTGCACCAGCTACTTGCGTTCATTAAAGAAAATATTGGTGACGTAGCCGGCAGAGGATTTGTAGATAGCGCCCCGGTGCTGGAAAGAAGCTGGGCTGTGAACAGCGGCCTGGGTTGGATAGGTAAGAACGGAAATTTGCTAACAAGAAACAGTGGTTCCTATTTGTTTATAGCAACGTTAATTACAGATCTGCCATTAATATCAGATGCACCTTTTACTACCGACCATTGCGGTAGCTGCACACGCTGTATAGATGCCTGCCCTACAGGTGCTATAGTAGATGCTGCTATAGTAGATGCGTCGCGCTGCATATCTTATCTTACCATTGAATTGAAAGATGCTTTGATACCTTCCGGTTTTAATGATAAAATGGAGAACTGGATGTTTGGCTGCGATATTTGCCAGGATGTATGCCCCTGGAACCGCTTTGCGAAACCCACTACCGAACCCGCATTTACACCAATAAACGAGGTGCTGAATTTGTCGTTAGACGAATGGGAGGCAATGACAGAAGAAACATTTAAGAAAATATTTAAAACCTCGGCTATTTCACGCCCCAAATTCAAAGGGATCAAAAGAAATATTCAATCTATACAACAATAAGTTATTATGGCTTATAATGAAAAATTAGCTGGTAGGGTAAGAGAATCGTTGGCACATTTACCTAAGGTAGAAGAAAAAGAAAAAATGGGCGGGCTAGTGTTTATGCTGGATGATAAGTTTTGTATAAAGGTGCATAATGATGAATTGCTCTGCCGTATAGACCCGGCTATATATGAAGAGGCACTGGAGCAAAAAGGCTGCCGTGAATGGATCTATAAAGGCAAGCCCATGAAGGGCTGGGTGATGGTGGGAGCGGATGGAACCAAGACCAAGAAAGAGCTGGATTATTGGATGCAGCTTGTTACTTCTTTTAATTCAAAAGCAAAGTCATCGAAGAAGAAATAATAGTTAATTCTCTTTCTCAACAAAATACATACTCAGCTCGCCTTTGTTCTTGGCTGTTATCTCTCCGCGATAGGTGCAAGTGAATTGACCTTTGATTAATTCGTAGGTTGTTTGCGAACAATTTATTTTTCCCGGTTCACTGTTTTGCTCCATACGGGCTGCAGTGTTTACGGTATCGCCCCATATGTCGTAAGCAAATTTCTTTACGCCAACTATGCCGGCTACTACACTGCCGGTATGTATACCTATGCGTACCTCAAACGTTTTATCTCCCAGCTGTTGTCTGCGATCCAGCATAAATTGCCTGATCTCAATGGCTGCTTTAGCCACATTTACAGCATTGTTATTGTCAGCTACAGGCAGCCCACATACCGCAAGGTAGGCATCGCCAATGGTCTTTATTTTTTCGATATTGTATTTAGAGATGATGTCGTCAAAAGTTTTGAAGCAGGTATGCAGTTCATCTACCAGCTCCTGTGGGCTCATTCTTTCACCGGCTTTAGTGAAGTTCACAAAATCAGTAAAAAGCACTGTTACATGGTCGAAAAAGCGGGCAGATGAAATGCCTTTTTGTTTTAGTTCGTCGGCTATCTCTTCAGGTAATATATTATTCAGCAGGTCGTCCGATTTCTTTTTCTCTGCTTTAAGTTCCTGGTGTTGTTTGTCTATTTCTGCAGTGCGTGTGGCAACTTCTTTTTCTAATTGTTCGTTTTGGGTTTCTAGTATGCGTTTCTTTTCCTGTTCCTGTTGTAGGTTTTTTTCCGATAACATCTCAACCTGTAATAATTGGCTTTTCAGATCTTTATTGATCCTGGCAAAACTCCATGCAAGATAAACAGACATAGACCCCGGAACACTTAAAATTGCTGCTGCTAATAAAAGTAGTATTAACTGCCCTGTAAACGTATTCCCGTCAAGGTTAATCCCATTCAAAGCTACTGCAGTTATTACCAGGCATAGAATGAAAATTGTAAAAAACAAAATACCAAATCCAATTATTTTTGCACCCTTTACTTTTTTGTAAATTGCTATTATCGTCAGCACTATAGCTTCGAGGGGTACGACAACTATAAGTGCGATATATATATAATTTGTTACATCGTTCCATACAAACCAGAGTAATGGTGTAATAAGGCAAATACCTGAGATGATCCTTGTCCTTAATTTTTTTCTACTGAAAAGTTCATTAATTAATCCGCTAAAAGAAGATATTGAAAGCGAACTGGCGATAAGACCAACATAAGTAGCCGCTAATTTTACAGAAGGATGATGGCTGGCAATATTGATGTAGGGTATAAAAAAAAACGCTGCAAGAGCCAGGCAAAAGATGCTGAAATGTAAGTTTGACCTTGCTGCTTTGTAATAGAGAAATAAGAAAAGGTGTAGAAAGCTTAGGGTTATAAAAATGCCAAATAATAATGTGAAAACAAATGAATTGATAACATCATTATCATTATTATTGGCAATCATATTATTGGCTTCACCAATAATAATAGAGAAACCTGCAAAAGGGTCATTGTATAAGGTATAATTTTTCTGCGCTTTATAGTTAGCATATCGAATGGCAAGTACATGCTCTTTGATTCCATGCATAACTATGATAAAAGGAATGTGGTAGGGATCTACATAGGTACTACTGTCTGCTCCGTTGATAATCCCTGTACTGTAAACTTTTTCTCCATCTAAAAATACTTCGCTTGCTCCGCTATGAGATATTGATAGTGCAAGTGGCTTTTCTGAAAGGCTCGTGTCAATATTAATATGAAGCCTGAACCAGCCGATACTATTAAATGTATCTTGTTCGTTTTTTTTATTTGTTTGTATTATTAGCAATGGGTCAGTTATATGCCAATTGCTATCGTTGTATTCGGCATTGGCCCAAGCCTTATTATCGCCGGAATGAAATCTCCATTCTTTAGTAAGCCTATGGCTCAGGCTGTCTTTTGTAAGGAAAATAACATGATGCTTCTGCTGCTGTGCATGAGCAAAAAATGGTACAAGAAAAAGATAGATGATAAGGAGCCGTTTCATAAGAGGTTAAAATACAAAATAATTTGACATAGTATCAGTTAATATGCTTCAGTTGAACGTTTCGCATTTCACTAAGTTTAGTAATATAAGCTTGTGCATGTTTTTTAGGTATACCTGCTTGAATCGTACAGAATAATTGCAGGTCTTGCTTATAAATAGTTGCTTCAACCTGGCGCGACAAGTACAGCACTTCGTTCATAGCAGGATAATCAAAAGTAATTTCATATTGATCTTCTATCCATTTTTCAACCGTTGTCGCATAAGCTAATACATCAGCTGTAGCAGTTTTGTAGGCATTAATAAGGCCTGGGATACCCAACAGCGAACCACCAAAATAGCGCACCACCACCACCACCAGGTTTGTTAATCCTAAGCTATCTATCTGCCCTAATATGGGCCTGCCGGCAGAGCCGGAAGGTTCCCCGTCATCATTAGCACGAAATTCTTTTCCCTCCGTGCCTATTCTGTATGCAAAGCAATGATGTACAGCTTTGGGGTGCTCTTTCTTTAGTAGTTGCACTTTTTCTTTTACATCTGCTACAGAAAGAATAGGGTAGGCATAAGCGGTAAATTTGCTCCCACGGTCTTTGAACTCACCAGTTACCGCACTAGCTATGGTTTTATATTTATATGGTTCTTCCATTAAGAGCGATCAATAAAATAGCAATTATAGCCAATGCCAAACCAATAAAACGGGGAATGGTGATTTTTTCTTTAAACAATAATATGGCCACAATACTGGATGTAACCACAATGCCAATATTAGTAACAGGTATAGCGGCAGCGCTATCCATAAAATGGCTGTGCAGCAGCCGAATGAAAAGATAAATTGAAAAATAATTGGGTATGCCTATGCATATGCCAGCTACGATGTTTCGCCAATGCAATTTCATTTTGCCTGCGAGTGCAAGTATGGTGATAAGTATTGTTCCTATTGTTCCGGCTGCAGCAAATGCGTGTATAGAGAATGCGGCCTGCACATCGGGCGTGGTCAAAAAGCGTTGCTCTACATATTTTACAAAACTGTCTAACGAACCGCTTAGGAAGAATAGCAGTATGGGTATGAACAGGTGTTGATTTTTTTTCTTTTCATCTTTTACTCTTGTAGTAAGATATACTGCCGGTAGCGCAAGCGCTATGCCGATAATTTCAGTGGCGTTAAGCGTTTCGTGATAGAGTATCACTGAAAGTGTTACAGGTATTACAAGAGATAATTTATTAGCAATAGTGGTAGTAGTAATGCCATCAATTTTTGTGCTATATGCTATCAGGTTAAATATTCCAATAAAGCCAACCCCCATCATTAATGCCCACGGAAGCCATTCGCTATGCAGGCTTTGTGTATTGATACTTATATTTCCAAGGCAGATACTACCGGTGATAACGCATGTCCAGTAATTTACTACAATAGCCTGTAGCCTGTTTATATTGTATTTAGGAAATAATTTAAATAGTATGGATAGGAATGTGTTTGTAAGTACAACAATGAGCAGGAAGAACATAAGCGTTATAATTGCATGCCCGGCACATAGGTGTAAGGACTTTGTTTGCTGGTGTACACATTCAGTATGTCGCTACCCAATTGGGTTTGCATGATATTATCCGCATTGCGTAGTATAGGCGCGGCTAGTCCGTTGGCAAGAGATGAAGGTGCTGTAAATATTCTTGCTTCATCCCATAGGTTGTTATCAATAAAGTTGTCGAGTAGTGCTGCTCCGCCTTCTACTGTCAGCGATAAGACATTGGTATTGTATAAACGCTGCATCAAACGGGTAAGGAATTTCTCATCAAAATCTATTTGTAAATACTCAGGGCATCCGGTACTGCTTTCTTTCTGTTCATTTACGATCCATGTAGGTGAGCCGGGTTTGAACACATGATGTGTTTTGGGTAATTGCAAATTCCGGTCTAATACAATGCGCAATGGTTGTCTGCCATTCCATTGGCGTGCAGTGAGTTGTGGGTTGTCGTATAGCGCAGTATTATATCCAACCATTATAGCGGCCTCTTCTGTACGCCATTTGTGTGATAAGGATTGGCTCTGTTCGTTTGATATTTGAAAACGGCTCTTGTCAGCAGGCGCAAAAAAACCTTCTTTTGTTTGCGCCCATTTAAGAATGATATAAGGACGCTTTTGCTGATGAAAACAAAAAAAACGGCGATTGAGCCAAAGGCCTTCCTTTTCTAGTATCCCCGTAGTAACAGATATGTGGTTTTGATTCAGTATATCTATACCCCTGCCATCTACTTTTTCAAAAGGGTCTTTATTGGAGATGATAACCTGTTTTACTTTTTCTTCCGAAAGTCGCACAGCGCAGGGTGGTGTCTTACCATGATGGGCGCAAGGTTCCAGGTTTACATACATGGTACTTTCGGATATAAGGTGCTTGTCAGCATCTGCTACACTTGCCAGGCAGTTTATTTCAGCATGTGCTTCCGCGTATTGTTGATGCCAGCCTTCGCCTATCACACGGTCACTGTGCACAAGTACTGCACCTACCATTGGGTTGGGTGCGGTATTACCTTTTGCCAGCTGTGCCAGGTCAAAACAGCGTTTTATATATACTTCATGTGTCATAAACCTGCACGAAAATAAATAAAAATATCCCCTTAAACCCTAAAGGCAGGATTGAGTTTTATCTTTACTGTAATGAATAATAATGACGCTTTTTACAATTTAGTAAATAAACTACAACCTTTATACGACACGAAGGAAGCAACAGCTATTGCCCATGAGGTAATGGAGCATATAACTGGTTTGGGCAAATTGCAAAGATTGATGGATAAAGATATGTCTTTCAGCAGCGAGCAATTGGCTATATATGAACAAATGCTGCCAGAATTGATGCAGGGCAGGCCTATGCAATATGTATTGGGTTATGCATGGTTTATGGGTAGAAAGTTTAAAGTAAATGAACAGGTGCTGATACCCCGGCCGGAAACTGAAGAGTTGGTGCAGTGGGTCATCAAATCACAAATCATAAATGATAAATCACAAATTCTTGATATTGGAACGGGTAGCGGGTGTATTCCCATTTCATTGAAGTTGGCATTGCCAGATGCTGAGGTGACAAGTTGCGACATAAGCAATGAAGCTATAGCAGTGGCTACAGAAAATGCATTGATATTAGACGCATCGGTGGAATTCATTCATTGTGATTTTTTAGATAATGCTGCAAGGGAACGGTTGGGTAAATACGATGTAATTGTATCTAACCCGCCATACATACCTATCACAGAAAAAGAAAGCCTGCATACCAATGTGAGAGAATATGAGCCCGCTATGGCTTTGTTTGTAGATGATGATGCGTTGCTATTCTACAAAGCTATTGCGGCTTTTGGCAAAATGCACTTAAACAATGATGGTGCTATCTATTGTGAACTGCATAGAGACTATGCTGTGGCAACAAAGATGCTATTTGAACAGCAGGGCTATACTACAGAACTGCTAAAGGATATGCATAGTAATGACAGGATGCTGAAGGCGATACCAACAAAATAAAAGAAAGGTCCGGCATAGCCGGACCCCTCAGAAGGCATCAATAATATAATTATGCTTTTTTAGTACGCTTGGTTGTTTTTGCTTCAGTAGCTTCTGTTTCTTCAGTAGCTTCTTCAGCATCGATGTCCATCATTTTCTCCATCTGGCGCACTTGTTTTTTCAGATCATAAATGGTTTTGTACAGTTCGTCCATTTCAGTGCGGGTGGCAACCGGAATGCCAACTAACATTTTTTCCATTTGTGTTTCCATGTCTTTGCGCAGTTTCAGTTGCAAAGAGCTTACTTCAGCCATCAGCACAGCGTATTTGTCTGTTTCGAATAAAGAAACAAAAGTCTTATCGCTGATGTTCAGCCACTCCTGGTATAAAGCTAACATGCTATTCACTTCAGTACCTTCCTGTATCTTCTTAGCTACATTCTCAGCCAGCTGATCCATTACTTTAGTGCCCTGGTTGTACATCAAATATTGCAGTTCTGCATTTTTGATATTATAAACTACAGTACGGTTAGCAATATCATTCCACTCATGTATTGCATTGGTGTATTTATTAGGCGTTACCATTTTGTTGAATGGCGCGGCAGCATTGTTCAGCATGCTCTGAAATTGGGTAAAACCACTCAGTGCATTTGCAAATACTTCAGAACCACCCATTCCTGAATTGTTCATCATATTGCGCATCTGCTGGTAGTAGTTGGTGCTACCCTGGCTCATTTGCTTCATACCGTCCTGCATCATGTTGCCCATGTTCTGTACATACTGGCGGCTGCTTTCAGGCATAAAACCAAGATATTTGTCCATCATTTCTTTGTACAGCTCAGGATTCATCCATTGTTTGTACACGTCTGTGTTGAAAGTTTTTTCCTGTATAGATTTCCACATTGGCGCCCACATTTCGGCAAATTTGGTAAAACCTTCACCGGAATTTGTCATGTTCTTATAAGCATCCATGATAGTGCCATCCTGCATATTCTTTTGCATTTCTGCAAAGCTATTGTTCAGTATGCTATGGTATTGGTTGAAAAAGCCTGTTAATGAATCGTTCGATTTTTTCCAGCCATCCATATTGAATGGATTTGTGTTCTGGTTAAAAGGATTCATATTCTGCATCTGGTTCATCCAGTTATTAGCATTGCTCATGTTCTGCATCTGGCTCTGCATGTTGGTCATGTAAGACTGCCATTGTGCAAAAGGGTTTGCATTCGTAGTATTGCTTGCAGAAGAAGCGAAATTTTTCACTGCATCCTGGTTCATTTCCCACATTTGCTTAGCCCAACCCATCTGTGTGTTGAACCAATTTTGGTAAAATTCATTCATTTTAGAAGCGCCTTCTTTAGCAGTTTCAGTTGTTTTTTCTGCTTTGCTTGTTGCTTCGCTAAATACATTTTTCTGGCTCTCTAACAGGTTCTTGTACCATTCGCTGCCTTTCTCAATAGTTTCGTTCACCAGGTTGTTACCGTTAGTGAACTTCTTAGTGTTCTCTATAATAGCGTCCACAGCTTTTTTCTGTGTTTCTATTACGTTCTCTACGATGTTTTGATTGTCTTGATTAGCCATAGCTTTTTAATTTTATTATGTAAAAATTATCTTCGTGTTATTGTTTTTTTAATTTTTTTGCCTATTTTAGCAATCTCAATACAGTAATTTAAGCCGTATTCTACCCTTTTTACCTTGCTTTTGGCGGCGCAAAGCTATCGAAGTTTTCTTAAAAAATTGCAAAAATCTTTATTATAAGTTTGGTTTAATAATTAATTAATGTCCCTTTTCTGCGTAGATTCTCTGCTGTGGCGGCTTTAGCCCATATCATATAGCATTAAATACTTATCCACAATCTGTGTTTTTAATAAATTCTATTAGCTTCGCCCCCAAATTCAACTTATGTTACAAATTGGAGACGAATTCCGTCACAAATACAGTTATACGCAGGACGACGTAGATACTTATGCCCGCGTAAGCGGCGATACCAACCCACTGCATATAGATGCAGCCGCAGGCAAGGCAAGTATGTTTGGCCGTAATATTATACATGGTTTTTTGGGTGCCAGCGTATTCACCAAGATATTTGGTGCGCTTTGGTATGCCGACGGACATGTGTATATGAGCCAGAACATAAAATGGCTGAAGCCTATGTTTGTGGACACCACATACGACGCGGTAGTAAAAGTGAAAGAGATATTTGCTGAGAAGAACCGCATATTGTACGAATGTGCTGTGTATAATGCAGAGACCGGTGAACAAACCATTGCAGGTGAAGCATTGCTGCTGAATAAGAAGCAGTATGTGTGGAGCTAATTGAATTAGATTTTTTTTAAATAAATAACAAAGCACCTGTTTTGCAGGTGTTTTGTTATTATTGTATCTTTATATAACAGATTCGTTGATATTGAGTTGAGTTATAAATAAGAACACACTATGAAATCAATATTATTAACACTTGGATTTTTTTTGATTTCTCTCAAAGTTTTTTCACAAGGTAATGACGGCCTTATTGCACATTGGAATTTTAATGGCAATGCAAATGATGTTAGTGGGCATCATTTGGATGGGGTTGTAACAGGGGCAACTTTGACAGCAGGCTATAAAGGTGTTCCGAATACTGCATATTATTTCAATGGAATTGACAATCATATTGATGTGGCATTTGACTCATTAATGAACATTGATTCAGCTTTTTCTATCTGCACATTGGTACAGCCAATTAAGTTCTATAATGGGTCAGGAGGAAGAGGACAAGGGAATTTTATTCTTACACGGGGTGTTGAGCGCGCGCCAGACTATTATAATATAGAATATTGCGATAACGCCTACAAGGAAGATGACAATGAATTTGACTCTGCAAACGAGGTTTTTTGCACATCCACTCATGGCACTGATATAACGCAGATGTATACAGGAAATACTATTGTGAACTTAAGTACATGGTATTGTGTAACTGTGACTTGTAATTATGATTCCGTTAAAATATTTGTGGACGGAGTTAAGAAAGTATCTGTCCCGTTCAAACAGACATTTAGTGTGAGCACATATGGAATAGCTATAGGTTACAATCCTACAAGATTGAGTGATTTCCCGTTTTGGGTGAAGGGGATCATTGATGATATAAGGTTGTACCGCAGGGCATTATCTGAAGCTGAGGTTTCGCAATATTGTGATTCAACTGAAACATATCCACTGCTGGCAGTACCTGCAACAAATTTGTATGAAAATCATGTTGTTGTTTATCCCAACCCATTCTCAACTCAAGCAAAATTTTTATTCAATGGAGAAGTGCATGATGCTACAATAAGAATAGTAGATGTTCTTGGCAAAGTTGTGGAGGAGTATAATGGTGTAAAGGGTACAGTGTTCACACTATATAGGAATAGTTTACAACCAGGTATCTACTTTTGTTTTGTGAAAGAAGGTGGGCAAACCTTGTTTAATGGCAAACTTGTTATACAATAAAGTATCTCAATGAGATTCACCCTAATATCTTTGTTTAACACTCAGGCTTCACCCTTCCGATCCGAATGTTCGAATAGTCGGGACATCAAATTGTTTTTACTCAATGATCTCAAGTGCGTCAATTCTGTCGAAGTGTTTTTTGTTTAATGTTGCCAAAGGTAAATTATGAGCTACAGCAGTTGCGCCGATAAATAGATCCGCAAGGTCAACCTGTTTTCTTTTTTGCTTTAAGGTGTGATTTATACTAACAGCTATATCTGCCGAAATTTCATCAAAGGGAATTATTAAGATCGCCTGTAGTACTGTGTTCCAAAACTCCAATTGACTTTTAGTAGCACCTGAATAGATCTCATATTTGGTTATTGCTGAAATAGCGAATTTATATTTCTGACGTACTAAACTTACCCAGACAGAATTAGCTTTATCGGTTTTTCGGTAATAATCAATAAGAATGGAAGTATCAACCAAAATCATTTTGTCCGCCATTGGTTGATAGCTTTTCTGTTTTTAGTAATTGTTTCTAATTGTTTTTTTGTTGCAGTCGGCCCGTTCAAAAGTAAAGTCTCCAAGTCAACAGCATTATCCTCTTCAGTTTCTTTTTCAATCTGAGCTTTCAGTTTTTTCAACTGACCAGAAGGCAAAGTTTTTACAATTTTTAGTAACTGCTCAAACTCAATATTTACTTTTACCTGCATAATACAAAGTTAACAATATTTATTCAATCATAATGTAAAGGTGAGCGTATGAATTATTTTATATCCCCCACCATATCCTCAGGCTTTACCCTCCCGATCCGAATGTTCGGATAGTCGGGACATCAAATTGTTCGGGTAGCTGGTTATTTACGTTTACTGAGAATGGATTTGCTTTGTTTCATGTGCAAAACAGCGTAAACTATTATTTGCTTATTCCTAGGCATTGGTTTAAAATATACTAAATAAGGGAAACGTTTAACAATGATCCTGCATAAACCACGGTGGGTTACTTTGTGTTTTATTGTGACAGACCTGAGTTTTTCTATTGTGGTAAATACAGCTTCTTTATATTCTATACCTAATCCTGCCTGTTTTTCTGTATACCATTCAGCTGCATTCTCAACATCAGTAAGCGCGTCAGTAAGGAAAACAATTTCAGACATCTGCTATTATTTTCCTAACAATTTTTTCCTTGCTTCTTCGAATGATATTGTTTCAGTTTTGCCAGCTTCATAAGCATCAATACGGCTATCCAAAATCTGTTTATGCTCTTCTGGTATATCATCGTCATCATATAGCCCTAATAACCTTTTTATGGCTTTTACCACCCATTCATCGTGCACCGTTTTTATCTCTTCTATTATCTGGCGTTTTTCTAATTCGATGTTCATAAACCAAATTTACTAAAAACCTATAAAACTTATTAACTTAATTAACTATTTAACAAGTCACCTAATTTCACCCACTATATCCTCAGGCTTTACCCTCCCGATCCGAATGTTCGGATAGTCGGGACATCAAATTGTTCGGGGGTATTGTGGCAGCGTGAAACACACTTGACAAGTCCAAAGAAAGACTTGTCAAGTGTAGGCGCGTGAGTTATTTTATATCCCCTACCATATCCTCAGGTTTCACCCATTCATCAAATTGTTCGGGGGTTACATAGCCTAATTCTACTGCTACTTCTTTTAATGTTTTGTGTTGCTTGTGGGCGGTCTGTGCTATCTCTGCTGCTTTGTAATAACCGATCTTGGTGTTGAGGGCTGTTACCAGCATGAGCGAATTGTTTACGTGCTGCCTGATGTTCTTTTCTATTGGCTCTATGCCTTCTGCGCATTTATCATTGAATGATACACAGCCATCACCTATCAGCCTGGCACTATGCAGGAAATTGTAGATCATTACCGGTTTGAACACATTCAATTCAAAATGGCCTGTAGCACCACCAATATTTATGGCTACATCATTACCCATAACCTGTGCAGCTATCATCGTCAATGCTTCGCATTGGGTAGGGTTTACTTTGCCGGGCATAATAGAAGAGCCAGGTTCGTTGTCGGGTATATGCAGTTCGCCAATGCCTGCACGAGGGCCTGAGCTGAGCATGCGTATATCGTTGGCTATTTTCATCAGGCTCACAGCTACTGTTTTTAATGCGCCATGTGCTTCTACTATGGCATCGTGTGCAGCTAGGCTTTCAAATTTATTTTCGGCAGTGATGAATGGCAGGCCTGTAAGGTCAGCTATTTGTTTTGCTACTTTTTCTGAATAACCTTTTGGTGTGTTGATGCCAGTGCCTACTGCGGTACCACCGAGTGCCAGTTCGCTAAGATGTGCGAGTGTATTATTGATCGCCCTTAAACCATGATCGAGTTGTGATACATAGCCGCTTAGTTCCTGACCAACTGTGAGTGGGGTTGCATCCATAAAATGGGTGCGGCCTATCTTCACCACGTTCATATACTGCTTTGATTTTGCAGCCAGGGTGTCGCGCAATTTTTTTATGCCCGGTATGGTTATATCTGCCAGCATTTTGTAGGCAGCTATATGCATAGTCGTAGGGAAAGTATCGTTAGACGATTGTGATTTATTTACATCATCATTCGGGTGAACAAATTTTTCTTTATCGGTCAACTGGCCGCCATGCAATACATGCGCACGGTAAGCCACCACTTCATTCACATTCATATTAGATTGTGTGCCCGAGCCTGTTTGCCATACCACCAGTGGGAATTCCTTATCCAGTTTTCCTTCCAGTATCTCATCACATACTTTGCCTATCAGGTCGCATTTCTCTTTTGGCAGCACACCTAGGTCGGTATTGGTGAGTGCAGCAGCTTTCTTAAGGTAAGCAAATGCCTTAATTATTTCTTTGGGCATGCGGTTGATGTCCTGCGCTATTTTAAAATTCTCTATAGAGCGTTGTGTTTGCGCGCCATAGTAGGCATCGGCAGGTACTTTCACCTCGCCCATTGTATCTTTCTCAGTACGGAAATCCATTTTTATTTATGATTGATGATTTTTGATCTATGATTTGAATAGGCAAAGGTATTTAAAGATTTATGATTGGTGATTTGCGATTTATGATTTTAGGGCAAATTTATTGAGATGGGTCATCAATTGTTCATAAAAAAATTATTACGTTTCTAATTGATTTTAATATTTCTATTTCTATTTTGAGGGCTTAATCTATGACTTATATGAAAAAAGCCCTTTTGTTTGTTTTGTTATTGGCAGTAACAACCGTATTAAACGCCCAACCTAAAATTGAGTATGGTCCTGAAATTGAAGGGTCGAATGGGGGAGCGTATAAGATCTTGTTATTAAAGAATGGCAATACTTTTCTTTTCCATTTTTCTAAAAAAGGAATAGAAGTAACTGTATATAATAAGAGCCATGATGTAATATCTCAAAAGACATTGGAAAGTGATCTTTGGAATCCCGGTAAAATACCACAGTCTAATATAGAGGGGCTCTACGAGATCAGCGGACAGCCTGTTATCTTTTTGCGCCAGCCATACGATGGCAGCCCGGCCTTATTCCGCATAGTGCTGGATGCTGAGAGCGGCAAAATAGTAAAAGAAAAAAAACTGGGACACCTGGAAGCAAGCGGCAAACCAAATTTTTTCACCGGGTATCTTAATTCAAAATTTGGTGTGTTCTATGTAGAAAAAGACCCTTATTCGGATTGCTATGCAGTGGCTTATTATGACGAGGGATTAGAAGATGTGAACGAAAGAATAAGAATTGTACACTATGATGGCAGTCATAAAAAAATAAGTGGTGGTTACTATAAGGTGCCTGACAACAATTTTAAGTATTTGAGTTTTATTGGAATGACCGTAGTAGGAGATAAGCAGGTGGATATGTGTGCGTATGGTTATAATTCAAAGAAAGATAAAGGAGAGGATGCACGGGTAATGATAGCAAAGCTACCAGCAGGCGATTCTGTATTTATAAGTAAAGTGCTTGATTTTTCTGAAGATTTCAGGAATACACAGGCTATCATGAAATACAATAAAGGTACCGGTATGATCAACCTGCTCACACTCACCATGCTGAAAGCTAAGGGAGGCACCAGTTATTTTCTGCCGCTGATCAGTTATATAGATCCGGCTACACTGTTTGTTACAACTACACAGATCATTACTACAGACAAAGCCTCTGCCTATATGCAGTCGCACCTGGATGTAGATGCTTACCAGGGCTTGCCGCAGGATATGATCATTAACCCTGACAATACTGTAACCGTTGTGATGGAACAGAACCAACAGGAGGTAACAACCCGGAACGGAAGCGTTGTATCTGCAAAGACCTACCTGGGCAATATTGGTGTAACCGTACTGGATACGAAAGGAAAAGAAAAAGAAGGCTGCGCTATACTAAAAATGCAGGTAGCAAACGGACTGATGCAACCGCTATATTTGGCTACTAAAGGCCAGGGTTCATGGTCGTATAATGGTGAAGGTTTCTTTTCATTGCGCTCTTATAATGCGTATATGTCATTTGACTATGTAAGCACACAAAAGAACAGGTATATCCTGTTCAACGACCGGTATGATAATTTTGACAGGGATGAAAAGAGGAAAAGAAAATTAGTTGACTTCCCTGAAAGAACGAATACGATATGCTATAAGCTGAACAATGGTGATATGGATAAATTCGGCCTGTTTGGTGAGCTGGTAGAAGGAGAATATAAGTTCTGCAATATAGAATCTTCTGATTTTCTTTTGGAATCAAACACTTATGCTACTATTGCTACCTCAAGAAAAGGGCGCAATGAAGAAACAAAAATAGCGTGGATACAGTTTGAGTAAAACCCGTAGGTGAGGGAATTAGGAATTCGTAATTAGGGATTTGGAATTATATCTAAAAAATAAAATCCGCTGTCCCATTTATCATCTTCTTTTGCAGGGGCATAGCTACGGTAAACAGTTTCTCCTTGCTGTACGGGTATGGGTGATGAGAAGTAAGGTGCATTGTAAACGAAACTGTGAAACTCGCCATTCTCTCCGCAGGGGTCTACATTGGCAGGTAGGTCATTCAGGAATGCGCTGTCAATTTTTCTTCCTAGAAATTCTTTGCCCAAATATTTTTCACTCACACAAACTATTACCGCTTCAATACCTGTATGTTCTACCAATTGTACTAACTCCCTTGTGTCTTTTTTCCATAATGGGAATACACCTTCTATGCCGATAGATGCCAACTGGGCTTCGCGATATAGTTTCAGGTCTTCTAAAAAAATATCTCCATAGGCGGCGGCTGTTACGCCTTCGTTCTTTAATGCTTCGAGCGCGGTTAGCATTGCATTTTTATAGAGCGTATCGTCAGGTGAGGGTGGGAGCTTAACTTTTTTTATGGGCAAGCCAATTCGTTCTGCCTGTGTATCAAGCAGTGCTTCCCTTATGCCATGCATAAATATGCGGTCATGCTCAGCATTGATGGTGGTGAGAAGGTGGGTGATGTTATAAGCGCTATTTTGTTTCAGGAGATGCAGTGCCAGTGCAGCATCTTTGCCAGAACTCCAGTTTAAAACAGTATTTATGCTATCGCTATTCATTTTCACTGCAAATGAAACTAATTTGCGGTATTAAATAAAGTCTTTAATTTTCTGTATGCCAAATGCCATTATTACAGGTGCCACACAAGGAATAGGAAAAGCCATTAGTGAAAAGCTATTGGCCGAGGGTTTTAATATTGCCATATGCGCCCGTACGCTGGCAGACCTACTACAATTGCAACAACAATGGGAGCAACAATATCCCCAACAAAAGATCATTGCTTACCAGGCTGATTTTAATAAAAAGCAAGAGGTGCTGGATTTTGCTAAACATGTATTGGCTCAATTTAATGCTATAGATATATTGGTAAACAATGCCGGTAATTTTTATCCCGGCAAACTGGCAACAGAACCTGAAGGACACCTGGAAGAGCTGGTTACAGTGCATTTGTTTAGCGCTTATCATCTTACAAGGACAATATTGCCTGCTATGAAAAAAGGCCACATCTTCAATATGTGTTCTATTGCCAGCCTGAAGGCCTATCCGAATGGCGGATCTTATGGTATTGCCAAGTATGCCTTATTGGGTTTTTCAGATAATCTAAGAGAAGAGCTAAAAGAAACACAAATAAAAGTCACATCCATCTGTCCCGGGGCGGTCTATACCAGCTCCTGGGCCGGCAGCGGATTGCCTGCAGAAAGGTTTATTAAAGCAGAAGATATTGCAGCTACTGTTTGGGGGGCTTATTGCCTGTCAGACGGGGCAGACCTTGAAACAATCGTAATACGACCTCAAAAAGGGGATATTTAAGTCTTCTTTTAACGCAGTTTTAAGAGTTTATCTTACCCAAGAAGCTATCCAAAAACTAATTTTGTGAGAACTACAATGGTTAGAACTGTACATACACGTTTTACTGGTGTTGCATGCCTGTTACTGACAGCGTGTAATTATTTAGGTTTTGCGCAAAATGTTGTTTTTACAGCCCAGGTAAATGCCAGTAAGATCGGTTTGAAAGACCAATTGCAACTCACCTATACCATTCAGAATGCACAGAACTTAAATGCATTTGGTCCGGCTGGAGATAATTTTAAAGATTTTGACGTGATTGGAGGTCCTTATCAATCACAGAGTTCACAGATGTATGTTAGTGGCGGGCATATGGTACAGACTGCAAGTTTTTCGTTCACTTACATTCTGCATCCAAAGCATACAGGTAATTTATTGATACCACAAGGCATTGCAAAAGATGAGGCCGGGCATACCTACCAGTCTAATACGGTTCCGATACAAGTAGTTACCGGTAGCCTGGCCAGTGCACAGCCGCGCAGGCAAAACCCATTTGATGACGACCCATTCGATGATCCATTTGCTGCTATGCAACAACGCAGAATGCAACAGGCTCAGCAACAGCGTCAAAAACAACAACAGCAGGCACAGCAACAACAACCCGTTAGCCAGGAAGATATTAATAAAGACCTTTTTATACGTGTAATTGTAGATAAAAGCAAAGTACATGTAGGTGAGCAGATAACAGCCAGCTACAAACTGTACGCACGTATACCGATGCAGATGGGTATATCAAAACTACCATCGCTCAATGGATTCTGGACACAGGACTTTGAGATACCGAGGGGCAATGTAAAGCCGGTAGAGGAGATAGTGAATGGCAAAAAATACCAGGTATTCCTGCTCAAGAAATCAGCACTGTTTCCGCAACAAACAGGCACCCTGGAGCTGGACCCGGCAGAGGCGCAAGGGGTGGCCCGTGTTATTCAGCAAGTGCAGCAACGCAGTCCATTTGCAGATATGTTTGATGATCCGGCTATGCAACGTGCCATGGGTAGTATGATGATGAACGACCCGTTCTTCAACAATGCATTCTTCAACACAATGGCCTATCGCGATGTGCAGGTGCATATCAAGAGCACACCGGTTAAAGTAGAGGTAACAGCATTGCCTGATAAAGGAAAGCCTGCGGATTTTGGCGGTGCAGTCGGTAATTTTACTATTGCCAACAAGATCGATAAAAAAGAATTTACTACTGATGATGTTGCTAATTTAACAGTAACTATAACAGGTAGTGGCAATTTGAAATTGATCGAAGCGCCTAAATTAAGCCTGCCCAATGGACTGGAAAGTTTTGATCCGACCATAGTAGATACCGTTACCGGCCGCACTACTACTATTAGCGGTTCTAAGGTCATCACTTATGCTATTACCCCGCATACCCCCGGTGATTACCAGATACCTGGTATGCCGTTCTCTTACTTCGATCCTAAGACCGGTGGTTATGTTTCGCTCACTACACAGCCTATAAGCATACATATTAAGCCCGGCAAACATTATAATCCCAATATAGTAGCTGCCAATAATAGTGCGTCGCTAAAGGATATTCATAATATACAGACTGCACCATTAACTAAATTGGGTTTCAACAATAAACCATTAGTGCAAACACCGGTATATTGGTCTATGTATGGCGTACCATTGCTCGCATTTCTCGGAATGTTGTTTTGGAAGCGACGAGAAGAAGAACTGTCTAAAGATAGTGTAGGCTTACGCAACAAGCGTGCTAATAAAGTAGCCTTAAAACGCCTGGTAACAGCACAAAAACTCCTGGCTCAAAACAGTGAGAAACCATTTTACGAAGAAGTATCAAAAGCTATATGGCTGTACCTGAGCGATAAATTATCCATACCGCTTTCTTCATTGTCGCGCGAGAGCGCAGACCAGGCATTGGCTTCCTACAAGCTTCCTGCTGAATTGCAGGCACGTCTTAATAAAGTAGTATCTGAATGCGAAACAGCGCTCTATGCGCCTGCTACAGGTACCAAACAAATGCATGATACCTATAAAGAAGCTGTGAAGATCATCAGCGACCTGGAGGATACCGTTTAGCAATGAAAAAGATACTTTCCATAATCATACTGTTAGTATGCAGCATGCAGGTTTTTGCTGTTGACGCTTATAATGCATGGTGGCAGAAAGGGAATGATTTTTATGGTAAAAAAGAATTTGACAGTGCGGCCTTTTATTATGAAAAGCTTACTGTGCTCAACCCACTCGATGCAGTAGTTTATTATAATTTGGGTAATACCTATTACCGGTTGAATAAAATTGGTCCTGCAGTGCTGTATTATGAAAAAGCATTGCGCCTTGACCCTGGTTATACAGATGCAAAAGATAATCTTTCACTCACACAAAGTCGTATAGCCAACCGTGTACCCAATGTGCCCGATATATTTTTTGTTAGCTGGTGGAAGACATTGACCGAACCGGGCAAAGCAACAGCATGGGCTATCATTTGTTTAGTGCTATTCCTTTCCGTTTTGGGTATTTTATTAATGAAAAGATTTGGCAGGATAAGTCATGTTTCTCCACAACTTATTGGTTTCATTAGTTTTGGTTGGATCATTTTTTTGATCTTATCTATCTATGCGGCAGCTAATGCCAATGATAGCAATAGCGCGGTAGTGATGCAGAATAACGCCCCGTTGCTGAATGTGATACAGGGCAAAACACAAAGCCTGGTACCCGAGGGTACAACCGTGCAACTAACTGATATTAAAGGCAATTGGGTAGAGATTCGTTTGCCGGATGGTCGCAGGGGCTGGATGCAACAAAGCCTGCTCTCTAAAATTTAGTATTGCAGTATTCCTTTATTTTTCATTGGTTTGCACTATGGTAAGTTATTGGGTAAAAACACCCAGGTGGTTTAGGCAGCTTTTTCCGAAGGGTATGGTATGGGCTATGCCTGTTGAAACCGTGCCTGCAGTATACCTTACATTTGATGATGGCCCGCATCCTACAGCCACACCATTTGTATTAGACCAGCTTGAAAAATATAATGCAAAGGCAACCTTCTTTTGTATAGGCAAGAATGTTTCAGAAAATCCGTTAATCTATGATCGTCTTGTCGGGCAAGGGCATACTGCAGCCAATCACAGCTATGACCATAAAAATGGCTGGCATACCGCTACAAGGCCCTACCTGCACAATATTTTAAAAGCAGCACAATTAATAAAGAGCCACTCATTCCGCCCGCCATATGGACGAATAAAAATATCGCAGGTAAATAAATTGTTACAAGCCAAAACGGCATGGAAGATATATATGTGGGATGTACTGAGTGCAGATTTTGATATGAATATTACCCCCGAAAAATGTTTGGAGAATGTCATAAATAATATAGAACCGGGCTCAATTGTTGTCTTTCATGATAGTACAAAGGCATGGGACCGTATGAGCTATGCCTTGCCCAAAGTATTAGAATATTGTATCCAAAAAAACTGGCAGTTAAAAGCCCTCCCCGCTTACTAAAATGATATATATAGATACACATGTTCATCTCTATGATGAACAATTCCTGGCAGATGAGAGTGAGATGATACAGCATGCTATTGATGCAGGTGTAACAAAAATGTACATGCCCAATTGCGACAGCAGCACTACAGATGGCATGCTGCGTATTGCTAATCAATATCCGCAGCATTGTTTCCCGATGATGGGCTTGCATCCTACTTATGTAAAAGCTAATTACAAAGAAGAACTGGCACTGGTAAAAGAATGGTTGGGCAAAAAAAAGTTTTATGGAGTGGGGGAGGTAGGCCTCGATTATTATTGGGACCTCACTTATAAAGAGCAACAAATAGAAGCTTTCGAAACACAAATAGACTGGGCCTTAGCATACAATCTGCCTGTTATCATACACAGCAGGGAATCGGTGGATGATTGCATTGCCATAATAAGAAAAAAACAAAACGGTAAGCTCAAAGGTGTTTTCCATTGTTTCGGAAGCAGCACAAAAGAGGCCCGCGAAATAATGGAGCTGGGCCTTTATATGGGTATAGGTGGCGTAGCTACTTTTAAAAAAAGTACCTTGCCTGAAACAATAAAAGAAATAGGTTTATCGCATATCGTCCTTGAAACAGATGCGCCTTACCTGGCACCGGTACCCTATAGGGGCAAACGCAATGAGAGCAGTTACATACCGTTAATCGCGCAGCATATAGCAGCTGTCACAGGTATTGCAATTGAAGAAATTGCAACCATCACAACTCAAAATGCTGCAAAGGTTTTTGGAGATTAATGATTCGATTTTATAGCTACAAGGTAGTCAGCTATCTTCTTACCGGTAACAGAATCAATCGGCGCCTTATATTTTGCAACCATTTTATTTACTTCCGCTTCCCAGGTCTTGCGCGGAAAGTTAGGCTGCATGCTTATATACTTTAATGAGTGGCACATGCTGCAGTAAGACATAAATTCTGCCTTACCCTCATGATCAGGAAAATCTGGCGTTTCGGGCGTTATTTTTATTTCTCTTACACTTCCGTTTAGCGAAAAACTATTCTCCTGTTTTTTCTCCACGGGTTTCGCTTGCTCCTTGCAAGACAAGATAGCGATGCCGCTTGTTGCTAAAAAGATATAGAGTAGTTTCTTTGTCATGGTTAGTTTACAGTTATGTCTAATTGTTCCATAAAACCTCTCGCATATCCGCTCCTGTTCCACTGTTTGCTTGTTTGTGTGCGCCCTTTATTATCAGTTGCTTTTACCAATATATGATAGGCTCCTTTGTTCGTTGGTGTCCAGTCATACTTCCACCTTCTCCAGGAATATTTCCCAAGCTCAGGATTCAGTTTTGTCTCTACCCATGTCTTGCCCGCGTCAAAAGAAAGTTCTACTTTTTTAATACCCGTACCGTCATCAAATGCAAGTCCTTCTACCAGGCGTTGCTTATTTGCGATTACAGTGTCTGTTGGCTCAGGTTCTACAAAAATAGAATGCAGGTTAATGTTAGTAATGGGTACTGTGGCTTTTGCTAGGCTGTCTGGTTTTTCATTTAGTGAGCCGTCCTTAGGCACCTGGTAGGCCTTAGTCATCCAAAAGCCATGAAAAGTATCTGTCAATACATTGACCGAGTTTAGAGAACCAACCCAATAAGTAGCATACCATCCCGGCACTACCAACTTTAGCGGATAGCCATTTAGCATAGGTAGCGGCTGCCCGTTCATTTCATAAGCTATCATCACTTCATCATCCATTGCATGGTTAATGCTAAGCGATTTTATAAAAGCCGGGGTAGCTGGTAGCGGCGCCCTGTCCATACCCTGGAAGGTCACATCAAACGCACCTTTTTTCACACCCGCTTTTGCAAGAATATCTTTTAGTTTCACACCTTTCCATTTTGCATTGCCCATAGCGCCATTACCCCATTGGCCGCCGGGCACCTTAGGGTTAAAAGTTGATCTTGAATTACCCGAACATATAGCCAATGCTATTATCGAATCAGGCGCAAACTGCGTTTTAAGATCATTCATAGATAACGCCAGTGGCTTATCTACAGCCCCGCCTATATACAGTTTGAAAGTATCAATATCAATTTTGGTAAGTACCTGCGCCAGGTGCCAGCGCACAAAAAAGTATTCATTAGGCGTAAGATCTTCTCTGAAAATTTTTAGTGGTGTTTCTAACTGGGGTGGCCTGTCGGTAAGTAAATACATATCCTTCTTCTCCGGATATTGTACTACTTCATGTGTGTCAGATATTTTATTGCCACGACCACTATCGCATGATATAAATGCCAGGCAAATAAGGAACGAACCTGCAAAATGAAATATCTTTTTCAATAGTATGAAATTAATTTATTAGTCAATTTCACATGCCCGATTCAACGAAT
>Ga0207139_1060_pt1 | contig 23969 bp, 24 predicted proteins | sample Alteio_BWMinHeat_7_FD_153585 | JGI IMG/M metagenome (GOLD analysis project Ga0207139, IMG submission 153585) | Enriched cells from forest soil in Barre Woods Harvard Forest LTER site, Petersham, Massachusetts, United States -... | ecosystem: Environmental > Terrestrial > Soil > Temperate forest >... | reverse complement strand
AACATTAGATGAATTGCTACATGACTATGTAGGCAGGCCATCACCATTATATTTTGCGAAAAGGTTATCAGCGCATTTTAAAACGAATATTTACCTGAAAAGAGAAGACCTGAACCATACAGGTGCACATAAAATAAATAATAGTATTGGCCAAATATTATTGGCACAGCAAATGCAAAAGAAAAGGATCATTGCAGAAACCGGTGCAGGGCAACATGGCGTAGCGACGGCAACTGTTTGTGCATTGATGGGCCTGGAATGTATTGTATATATGGGCATAAAGGATATTGAGAGGCAACATCCGAATGTGGAACGTATGAAATTACTCGGTGCTCATGTGGTACCGGTACGCAGTGGTTCTAAAACTCTTAAAGATGCTACAAATGAGGCAATAAGAGATTGGATCTCGCACCCGAATGATACGCATTACATTATAGGTTCCGTAGTTGGCCCCGATCCTTACCCGGATATTGTAACTCATTTTCAAAGTATCATAGGAGAGGAAATCGCAAAACAATTAAAAGAAAAAACAGGAAATGAAAACCCTACCGCAATTATTGCTTGCATAGGTGGCGGCAGCAATGCAATTGGCGCATTTCACCATTTTCTATCTAATGAAGCAGTTGCACTATATGGCGTTGAAGGAAGTGGAGAAGGAATTCATACTGGTAAAACGGCAGCTACCATAGTGCACGGGTCGCCGGGTATTATACATGGCAGCAAGACGTACCTTATGCAGAGTGAAGATGGGCAAATTGTAGAACCTTATAGTATATCTGCAGGGCTCGATTATCCGGGTATTGGTCCGTTTCATGCGCACCTTTTTAAAGAAAACAGGGTTCGGTATATGCATGCTACTGACCAGGAAGCTCTTGTAGCTGCATATCAACTAATGAAACTGGAAGGTATTATTCCCGCATTGGAATCTGCACATGCCTTTGCAGCTTTAGAAAAAATTAAATTCTCGCCATCAGATACTATTGTTGTCAATCTTTCCGGGCGAGGGGACAAGGACTTAACTACTTATATAAAACACCAACCGCAATGAACCGTATTCATACATTATTTAGAAATAAACCGCGCAATATATTAAGTATTTATTTTGCTGCAGGCTACCCACAACCAGACCAGACGAAGAACATTATTCGCGAACTCGATAGCGCTGATGTTGACATGATAGAGATTGGCATGCCATTCTCTGACCCTATGGCAGATGGCACTACCATACAGGAGGCCAATCAGAAAGCTTTACAAAATGGCATTTCTATCTCGCAATTATTTGATCAATTAAAAGATATCAGGGAGCTCACCAATAAGCCATTAATAATGATGGGTTATTTAAACCCGATTTTCAAATATGGCGTTGAGAAGTTTTGTTATAATGCGCAAAAATGTGGCATTGATGGCTTGATCATACCCGATTTACCTTTTAGAGAATACCAAACCAATTATAAAACCATTTTTGAAGCTTGTCATCTTAGTATGTGTTTTTTAATAACCCCCGAAACAAGCGAGGAGCGAATAAGGCAAATAGACAGTTTATCTAACGGCTTTATATACTTAGTAACCAACTCGGGAGTGACAGGCAAACAATTGCAATTTGATTCCCGCAAGGTCGCAACATTAGAAAGGATAGCAAATTTAGGGCTTAAAACACCTGTACTAGCCGGATTTGGGATTAGTAACAGAGCCGGTTTTAATACTGTGTGCAAATATACAAACGGGGCTATTATTGGTAGTGGTTTTATAAGGGCCTTAGGTGATAACCCACAAGATATACCCCTCAATATTCATCAATTTATTAAATCAATTGTAAAATGATAATCCAAATAGATAGCGATCTTAAAGAACAATACAAGCTGGCTATACTACGCAAAGTAAAAGAGGAAAGCTATACGGCCACTGAAGTTAATACACAGCTTGGCTCATATATAGTTTGTATATCCAAAAATAAAACTGATGTCAGAAAAATAGGTTTATTGCCAGGTGTCATAGATGTACATGTTGTATCAGATAGTTACAAGCTTGTATCCGGGAAATGGAAACTAAAGCAGAGCTGCATTGCAATAGATGATCTGCTGATCGGTAATCAGGATTTTACCGTAATGGCGGGACCATGCGCTATAGAAAATGAAACACAAGTTGAAGCAATTGCGCGACATCTTGCAATGCATGGTGTACGGATAATGCGCGGTGGAATATTTAAACCCCGGAGTTCTCCATATTCTTTCCAGGGTTTGGGGATAGATGGCCTTACCATGTTTTACAAAATTTGCAGTCAATATGGACTCAAGATCATATCAGAAGTAATGGAAGCGGATCAGATAGAGCAGATGTATGATTTCGTAGATATTTTCCAGGTAGGTGCAAGAAACTCACAGAATTTTAATTTGCTGCATGCGCTCGGAAAAACGGACAAACCGGTATTGTTAAAGCGGGGGATCAGTGGAACTATTGATGAATTATTGCAATCGGCAGAATATATTTTTTCGAATGGCAATGAAAAAATCATGTTATGTGAGAGGGGGATCAGAACTTTTGAAAACGCTTCAAGAAATACTTTTGATATAAATGCTATACCGATCTTAAAAAAGAAAACCCATTTACCCGTAATTGCAGACCCTTCGCATGGTATTGGTATAAGAGAGCATGTTACTTCAATTGCGTTGGCATCACTTATAGCAGGTGCAGATGGTATCATTTATGAAGTACACGAAAGCCCTGAGGAAGCATTAAGTGATGGGCAGCAAACCTTAAATTTTAGCGAATCCGGCAATCTGTTGAAGAAAGTTGAGCAGTTATCAAAGTTTCAAAGATCAGGCGTTTAGACATGTGTGATTATTAACGAACTACTGCATTCGATCTTTTACAAAGAGGTTTTAATAGAACATGGCAATTCAATACTATTATTATCTATTACAATATCTTTTTTAAAAGCATACATTAGCTCAGCTATACATTCTCATTTATTGTTTTATATTTGACACAATGGTAAGATCAGTAAGCAAAGTAGCCTATCTGGATGGGATCAGGGGTATCGCAGCTTTCCTCGTAGTTCTTCATCACTTTTTACTGGCTTTTTACCCCGCGCATTACACATTCGACATGAATGCCTCTAATATGAATGGCTGGGATGTGAGGTATGGACAAAGCCTGCTGAGTGTTTTTTCTAATGGCAACTTCTGTGTATGCATATTCTTTGTATTGAGCGGCTTTGTATTAAGCAGAAAATATTTTCAGACCAATGATTTTGAAGTTATCGTTTCCGGCGTTTATCGCCGTTATCTGCGTTTGTATATACCTGTAGCCTTTATTATTATTCTCTCATTTCTTATGATGGAGGCGGGTTTATTTTTTACTACTGCGGCCAGTAAGATCACCCATTCCGAATGGTGGCTGGGTGGGCAGTGGGTATTTCCCGACGCCGGCGACAAGTTAATAGAAAGTCTGAAAGTAGGCACCATGTTCCAGGGAAATAATACTTTCGATACCAGCCTTTGGACAATGACCGTCGAATTCAGCGGCTCCTTATTCGTTTTTGCATTCCTTGCTTTTACTCACAAAACACGCCATCGTTTTATTTCGCTATTGCTTGTTGGTCTCTACTGCAAGTGGACAGAATCCGTCATACTTTCCGCTTTCATGTTCGGCATTAGTTTAAATTATTTAGAGCAGTATGCAAAAGGATTCAATAAAAAAGTGGCAACAAGCCTTGCAGTGATTCTCTTAATGATGTCGCTTGTTTTAGGCTCTTTTTCAATCAATGGAAATGCCGGCACTTTCTTCGACCATAAACCTAAATCCTTTTTGCAATATGGTGTTTGGTTTCATGTAGTAGGCGCGTATTTTATGGTAGTAGCATTTGTGATCTCAGTGCCTTTTCAGAAGCTTGTTAGCTTACGACTGTTTCGGTTTTTAGGCTATATCTCTTTTGCTATGTATTTATTGCACCCATTAATAATAGGTTCTTTTAGCAGCTATGTTTTCCTGCAATTGCATGATCGTTTAGGTTTTAATCATACTGTAGCCGTTGTTTTTTTATTAACAGTGGCCTTGTGTTTTATTTTATCCTGGCTCATAGCTAAATATATAGATGAACCCGGTATACGGTTTTCGAAATATGTTTATAACCGATGGTTTAAAAAAGTGGAACCGCAGTCCGCCTCTATTGAGCCGGAGCATTAAACCTTACCGGGTGAAGCCTTTTTGTTGTTTACTCTTGCTAACCTTCAATATGGTATCTGAATATTCAGATCTGCGTTGTATAATGACAGGCACATGTTTCTTAGCAGACCATTTTAATAGTTCTAAAAACATAGTGTATTGCTTTCCTTTTTTCAGCAGCTTATAAAATCGTTGCGATTCAGAGAAGGTAACTTCAGTATATGCTTTATTTGCGGTGTGACTCACCCTCATTACGGTAAGCTTATTTTCAACACTGTCTTTATTGCCTGCAAAACACTGCAAGGCACAAAAACTAAATAGCAGAAAAAAACCCAACCAATAGATCGGGTTCTTATTCTTTAAGATATCTTTCAATTTTACGGACATGATTTTAAATGGCTATAATTAACTAATGTTGTATCAGTCTGGGCATAATAAGGATCCGTCCCAAATATAGTGCCGGCAGTATTATTAGGCCAGTAGGCAGTAGGTGGCTGAATACTATACATAGATACATGAGCAGTTGCTGAACAACGTTTATCTTGCTGCGCGCCGAGCCAGGCAGACAGCAATACAGGCGTATTGAACATAGCCGGGTCCATAACATAAGACTTATTACCCGATGCTGTTTTTATTGTTACCAGTGGCGCTACATGATACCACCAGGTAATGCAGCAGCCACCCCATTTGTTGGCAACTACACCCAAATGATCACTACCACTATTGGCAAAGCTGAATACTTTTAAACAGCTATAATGATATTTATTCTCTAATATCCAGCGCATTTTATGAGCGCGCGCATAACATCCATCTTCGGTATATTGAAATGAGATACAAAAATCAGTACCATATGGGCCGGGTAGATCGCAGGATTGCTGGGCAAAATAATCAAAGATGATCTGTGCGGTAGCAAGATCAGGAATAACAGATGTTAGCCCCGGGCCTGTAGGTGGTAATTGAATAGCCGTCGGCTTGTCTATTTCAGGATCGTTTACCGTATTAAGAAAAGTATGGGAGAACTTATCGCTGCTTGTATAGTTATTGGCCATTAACCCGTTATAAGTAACCAGTTGAGCATAAGAAGGACTACTTACTTCTTTTAGTACCGGGCCATATATATTAGTAATGGCATGTACCGGTTGCTTTGCGTTCAGTGCATCCTGAAGTTTAGAAATAGTAGTGGCATCTTTATCAGCATCTAAATTGAATATCTGTTCTCTTTCATAAAACAACACTTCCACATTCTTATCATCACCTGACTTTCTGATAGCCGCAACAGTTAGCAAACCGCTTTCATTGCCATTAGCATCCATTGTGCTTGTTGTGGTGCTGATATTTTCAGCAGTTTTTTTACAGGCATTCACCAATAGCATGATACCGGTTACAGCTACCAAATAAAAAACAACGGTAAGCTTTATTGTTTTGCTTAAAACAGGTTTTACAGGTATATTTTTCATGATAGCATTTTTACGTATTAACCAAGATACATACTTTATTTTATTTATCAAAAAAACATAATAAATGCGCTGTATATGGGTAAAATTGGTAACTTTCGTTATTATACTGCACACCTTATGAAACCATTTATCCTATTTTTTCTTTTTATTATTAGCATATACAGCACCTCTGCTCAATCTTCAAAAAAAGGGACAGAAGGCCGATACAACCACAAAGCATTTATTTCAATATTGTTGCGTAACAACCAAAATAGTGTTGCAGCTAAAACAACTATTGCCAGGGAAAGGGTGATCGCCCAAAGTATACATGGCACCTCTGCTTATTTTTTACCTATCGACTCTTTGACCGATTCTGTGAAAATAGCATACACAGGTAGTCGCAATTCATCTTATGACTATAATACAATGGCATATTTTTATAATTACCCTTATAGCAATACTCCCATGTTTGATTTTATGGGGACATTTACAAAACCGCAGGTACTCTATGATACTTTGTGGCACTGGACTTTAGCTCCCAATCTTACCACACACTTGCTGGGATATGGTTTTTATGAGTCTGGCATATGCAGTTATAATACCGGCAATAATCTTATTAGCTATTATCATTCTTATGTCGACTCAGCGAACATGCAGAATACCAGCTACGTTAATAGCTTTAATATTACAGGCACCATTGGCACAGGGTATTGGTTTAATTCTGTAGCAGGTAGCCCCGACAGTGCCTACAAACAATTATTCAGCTACAATAGCGGTAAACTTTCGGAAGATAGCATCTATATAAAAAGATCAGGCGGTTGGAGTCTGGTGGCAAAAACTTATTACACTTACGATGGCTCTGGCAACCTGGCACAAATAGATTGTTATGAGGATAGCATCGCACCCCTAAGAGAAAAACTAAAATACGTAAATACATACGATGCAAGCAATCGCCTGCATACGGTGGCTACCAGTGAATTTGATGGCACGAGTCTAACCCCCTATGCAAGAGATACATTTGATTATACAGGTAGCCTGAATTATCATTCATCCTGGAGAGAAACAAGATGGGATGGTGTGAACCATTTTTGGGCGCCAATAAGCTATATGAGCAAGCATATCAACGCCTCTCTTCTACCGGATACAGTATACAACATGTCTTTCGACAGCCTTTCTAATTCATGGAAGCCGCAGAACAGGGACGTAATAAATTATGACACACTGCATAACCCCGTTACCATAAATGAGTACAGCTATTCCGGTTCTGTTTACCTTGCTTCTCCCGGTATCATTACCAAATACTATTATGAGCTGTATGCAGGTGCCGGCGTACAAAATGTCATAGCGCAAAATGACAACGCTATCATCTATCCAAACCCCGCAACCGATAAGATCATCATATCACAATTATCAATTAGCGCACCGTCAGTAATATCGGTTAATTTAATAAAAGCAGATGGCAGACTGGTACAATCTTTACACACTACCTGGCATAATAATAATATAGAAGTGCCGGTAACCGATCTGCAGCCAGGTGTGTATGTATTGATTATAAATGATGCAAAGGGTAATATTATTCACCAACAGAAAATGATCAAACAATAGCCTTAATTATTGTTTGATCACCTGGGTATACCCTATATTATCACCGCTTTTTACAAGCAAATAATACTTACCGGGGGCCAATGCGGCTATATTCAATTCATTTTTATTGGCGAATGTTGTTATCATTCTACTCACTGCATCATAAACATAGACTGTAAAATTATTCCATCCCGCAGGTACATCAATAGTAACGAGTCCGTTTGTTATCGGATTAGGGTAGGCTTTTATTTCTTGTATAGTTAGTTTCGGTGTATTGCTCACGTTTACAAGCCCATGCCTGATACTATCTCTATATGTTACGCTGGTTAATTGAGCGGTGTGCTTAGACTGTGTTACCCACAGTGCCGGGTAATGATCGCCGTTCACCAACCATTTATATTCCACTGTATCCATTACTATAGGATAATTGAATGTAATGGGTGTAGTAATGTGTATGGTATCTACCTCATGTATCTCAGACCGTACCCTGATGCATCTTACTGCAGTAGTGTAATAAGGTGTTTTTATAGTGCCCCATCCGTCTACCCATGTTTTTCTGTACCCCGCTCTCTTCAGGCTGCCGAGAGTGGGTATGCTTACATTAACAGCAAAAGTAGAGCTGTCTGTGGCATGAGGATAAGTGAGCGGGAAGAAATAGATCTCGTCTTCATCCGAATAATTAGCAGGAATGGGAGCGCCTCCTATCAATGCAGCAAATGCCTCAGCTACAAACCTGCCGGGTGTGGTTCTTTTATTGAAAAAAGTATAAACATTTTTAATGGTTAAGCCGGGCATTAAACTTCCTAATCCGGGAATGCTATCTGCAATTTTATAACCATAAGCAGTAGCTGATATAGTAAGGCCATATGTAAAATTCACCGCGGTAGCTGATTGATAATTATCTACTGTCTGTGCCAGTGGTTTCAATGTATCATATACCCATGCTTTATTAGTGCCACTATCATTTACATTTATGCCTGAGGTTAATCCCAGCACAGTGCTATATCTAAGCGTATCTCCGGAAACAGGCACATCACCTGCAGTAATAGTGATAGGAGTTTGAGCAAATGCGATATTTGCTAAAACAAGCGTAGCAATAGATAATAGAACCTTTTTCATAAATATAAAATTATACTCAAATTTACTCCTTTCACACTATATAGCAAGACTATGCTGCTTCTTTTCTAATAGCGTTTTTCCGATCGCATTTATCCATTCCTCAAACAGTATTGATTCTATCTTAGCCGCATCTGCAGCCAATGCTTCCCAGTCCGGTTTAAATGCTTGCAACATTCTTTGCATTTCAGTCAGGTGGCCCTCTTCTTCCAGTATAATGGATTTCACATTTACTTTAGAGTTGTGCTCAGTCAATACCTGCTGGTATATTTCATAGAGCATATCTGCCCGCACTTCTATTGCATAGGTTACAAGCAAATAAGCGCCATGTTTTAAATCTCTGCCCGATAGTCCCAATTCTGTCTTAATATACTTAGACACCTGTGTATCTAATTGGTGCAAATAATGATGACTCTCTATAGGTGCCAGCAGATAAGGAAAAGAATAATCAGGGCTTGCTATCTCCAGTTTATCGATTTGCTTTTTCAGGTAATAAGCATGTCTTGCTTCTTCAGCAGCATGCTTTAGCACTATGATATCAACGTTTACAGGGTGCTCATATCTCGATATTTTACGCGCGCCTGTATTTTCCATCATAGAGATGCTGTTCAGCCATTTGGCATGTAGCACATCGTCCTTTACTATCTCTTGTAGTAATTGTTCTAATTTCTGTTCCATTTTATAATATCATTTGGTAGTTAAGATATTTGTCAATTCTTTTATTTTGTCGTACACATATTCCAGCTCTTTTGCGGCAATACAATAAGGTGGCATGAAATAAATAATATTACCCAATGGCCGCATCAATATTTTTCGTTCCAGGAAAAATTGGTAAATAAAATCTCTTTCCCTGTTGTTATAAGAAGTGTCTTCTCCTGTTTTCAATTCTATTGCTAATACCGTCCCTTTACAGCGCACATTCTTTACAGCATTATTTATTGTCGTCGCAAACTCTTTATGTCTCTCCTCAATATATACCCGCTGCTTCGCACAATCATCCTGCAACAACAGGTCAAGGCTTGCTAAAGCAGCTACACAAGTCAATGGATTGGCAGTATAAGAATGCCCATGATAAAGTGTTTTACTCCTGTCATCATAAAAAGCATCAAAAATAGTTTGCGTACAGGCGGTAATGCCCATAGCCATAGTGCCGCCTGTTAGTCCTTTAGACAAGCAAATGATATCCGGATGCTGTTCTATTCTATTGCAGGCAAATAATGAACCTGTTCTTCCAAACCCGGTCATCACTTCATCTGCGATAATGATTGCATTATATTTTTTGCATAGCTCAAAATACCTGTTCAATACTACTTCATCATACATCCGCATACCTGCTGTCCCCTGCACTAATGGTTCTGCTATAAAGGCTGCTACATCTCCATGCTTCAGTAATGATTCTAATTTTTCCATACTTTCCCCGCTACCATTTTCAGGAAAAGGGATAAATTCCACATCAAATAAATAGTCGTTAAACGGTGTCGTAAAGATGCTTCTGGCACTTACCGACATAGCACCAAATGTATCCCCGTGATAGGCGCCATCAATCGCAATTATTTTTTTCTTTGGCTCATTTTTATTTGCCCAATATTGTAAGGCCATTTTTATAGCCACCTCTACCGCTGTAGAGCCATTGTCAGAATAAAATATTTTAGCCATGTTGCCCGGCAAAATACCTAATAGTCTTTCCGCTAATTCCACAGCAGGCTCGTGTGTAAACCCGGCAAAGATGCAATGTTCCAGTATGCTCAATTGTGCGCTTACCTTCTCTGCTATGTATGGATGTGCATGCCCATGCAGATTCACCCACCAGGATGATATCGCATCTATATATTCATTCCCCTCTTCGTCTGTCAAATACACACCTTTACCACGCACTATCCCAATTGCTTCCGGCCAATACTTCATCGGCGTGTAGGGATGCCATATCACTTTGCTATCGCGCTCCTTAATGCTTGACATGTTCTGATAAAGATTTACTTATTTCCACAGCGCAGTCTTTTATAGCAGTATGCGTCAGTTCCTCAAAAAATGGTATTCTTGCTATGACCGGCACTTTACTATACGCTTCAATAAAAGATTCTGACTCTTTATTTGTTTCACCATTCATTACAATACCAAGTATGGGTATATCACGGCTTCTCAACACTTCAACGCTCAACAAAGTATGATTGATACTACCCAGGTAGTTTTTAGAAACCAAAATTACCGGTAGTTCATAATACTTTACAAAATCCGCCATTGTTACATCTTCATACATAGGCGACAATACACCACCAGCCGTTTCTATTAATAAAAGCTTATCAGTTGATGGCCATATAAATTTTGTATGATCTATCTCCACATTGTCAATCGCTGCTGCTGCATGTGGCGACATTGGTTCTGATAATAACACAGCTTCTGCATGCACTCTGTCTTTACTATTGCTTATAAGGTTCTCAACCACCCATTTATCTCTATGTCCAATATTTCCTGCCTGCACTGGTTTCCAATAGTCAGCTTGCAATGCTTCTGCAATTACAGCTGATGCTATTGTTTTACCAATATCGGTATGTATGCCCACTATGGCGATCACATTTTTCATGCATGCGTATTTAATACTACCATCAATCTATCTATCTCTTCATGTGTATTAAAGGCATGAAGACATATCCTCAATCGTTCCATCCCTTCAGGCACAGTTGGTGACAGTATCGGGCTTATCTGCAGCCCTTCTTCCTGTAGTTTCAAAGCCAGTTCTTTTGTTTTATTATTATCCCCAATAATTAGTGCCTGTATAGTTGTTGTGCTATCTTTCCAATTGGTATATCCGGATTTACTTGTTTGCGATCTGAAATATTGTATCAGCTCGTGCAGTCCTTTATTTGAAAATGCAGGTGATGATAAATAGTTATAGGCACAGTCAATAGCTTTTATAGAATGTGGTGGCAACGCAGTAGTGTATATAAATGATCGCGCAAAGTTGATAAGATATGCTTTCAATCCTTTACCACCTAATACTGCAGCCCCATGGCAGCCTAATGCTTTGCCAAATGTGTGCACGCGGGCAAATACGCTTTCCTCCAACCCTAGCTTTGCTACCAATCCTTCACCTCTATTTCCTATCACTCCGGTAGCATGTGCCTCATCTACTACTAGTGCAGCACCATACTTTTCCGTCATTTCAATAATACTTTTCAAGGGTGCCATATCTCCATCCATTGAATAGACAGATTCTACCACCACAACTATTTCATGTTCACTCTTTTCATTTGCCAATCTTGCTTCCAAATGCGCCAGGTCGTTATGCCTGAATTTATATTTAGTATGCGCCTGGCTTAATCGTATACCATCAATAATACTCGCATGGCATAGCTCATCATATATATATACCGTATGCCTGCCCGCAATAGAAGTGAGCAATCCTATATTAGCATCATAACCTGAGTTGAATAATAATGCTGCTTCAGCATTGTGAAATGTTGCAATAGTTTTTTCTAACGTTACTGTTTCTTCGCTATTGCCCGATAGTAACCTCGAACCTGTTGAGCCTGTTTTAATACTTTCAGGATATTTATTCATTTCCTTTTGCAACAGACCCGTAGTAGCAAATCCTAAATAGTCATTCGAAAAAAGATCTACATCTGCATAATGCTGCGGGAGCTTACGGAGATTACCGTTTAGCTCCCTTTCTTTTAGCTTCTCAGCCAGTCGTTCCTCAACGGGATGCATCCGCTGCAATAGGTTCTTTTTTAGGTGCGTCTGCAAATGCTGCCTTAGGCGTTAGGCCCAGTATATCAAACATCTGCATATCCTCGTTAAATTCAGGATTAGGCGTGGTCAGCAATTTATCTCCTGCAAAAATTGAATTAGCGCCAGCCATAAAACACAGTGCCTGTTCTGCCATAGATAGTTCCAACCTGCCGGCAGAAAGTCTTACCGCTGATTTTGGCATTAATATCCTTGCTGTTGCAATCATTCTTACCAGGTCATAAAAAGGTACTTTATGGCTTGCTGCCAATGGTGTACCTTTTACTGGTACTAATACATTTATAGGTACTGATTCAGGATGCTGTGGCAGGTTTACCAATGTAAGCAACATACCCATCCTGTCTTCATTCGTTTCTCCCATACCTATAATGCCACCGCTGCAAACCGATATGCCTGCCTTGCGCACATTGCTCAGTGTTTGTAATCGGTCGTCATAGGTTCTTGTACTAATGATCTGCTCATAATGCGATTCCGAAGTATCTACATTATGGTTGTATGCATAGAGCCCGGCATCAGCTAATTTCTCAGCCTGCGCTGCCGAAAGCATTCCCAGCGTGCAGCACACTTCCATTTCCAGCCCGTTCACTGCTTTTACCATTTCTAATACCCGGTCAAAATCCCTGTTGTCCCTCACCTCTCTCCATGCAGCTCCCATACAGAATCTTGACGCGCCTCCTGCTTTTGCTTTTCCCGCAGCTTCTAATACTTCATCTACCTGCATCAGCGCATTCACCTTCACATCGGTATTGTATCTCGCTGCCTGCGGACAGTACGCACAATCTTCCGGGCAACCCCCGGTCTTTATAGACAGCAAGCTGCTTATCTGTATCTCACCAAATTTATGATGTTGCTTATGCACTATTGCAGCATCCATCACTAATGAAAGCAATGGCTTTTCATATATGTCTCTTATGTCTTCAAGCCCATATTTCGTATTAGAATTTTGCATTTTTATTATTTTAAAACCAAATGCGAAACTATTTGATTTTCTATAAATATGCTTCATATTAAAAACATTCAATTAACTGGAAATTTTTACTATTTTAACATCTTAATTTTAGCTAATGCCTGACCGCAGAAAATTTGTAAAGCTCTCTTTGTTAACCTCTGTCGCCCTACTTATTAATAAAAGATCAAATGCCTCAACCTCAACTGATAGTCAACCAGTTGTAACAAAAGACAGCCCAATAGTAATTTCCACCTGGGATTTTGGCGCGGTAGCTAATGCTGCTGCATGGGATATATTAAAGAAAAAGGGCCGTGCCCTCGACGCTGTTGAAGCAGGGGTGATGATTCCTGAAGCTGACCCCGATAATCATTCTGTTGGTTTGGGTGGCCTCCCTGACCGGGATGGCAGGGTAACACTCGATGCCTGCATTATGGATGAAAATTACCGTTGTGGTTCTGTCATGTGCCTCGAACATATTGTACATGCCATCTCTGTAGCCAGGAAAGTAATGGAAAATACACCCCATGTTATTTTAGCTGGTGATGGGGCTTTGCAATTTGCATTAGCTAACGGATTTAAAAAAGAAAACCTGCTCACTCCTGCAAGCGAAAAACTTTGGAAAGCATGGTTGAAAAGATCGCAATACAAACCTGAAATAAATAGCGAGAATAAATACCAACACCTGCCCGGCGATATTCATAACCATGATACCATCGGAATGCTTGCTATGGACAGTACCGGTAATTTAAGCGGCGCCTGCACAACCAGCGGCCTTGCTTATAAAATGCATGGCCGCGTGGGCGATTCACCGGTCATAGGCGCAGGGCTTTTTGTTGACAATGAAATAGGCGCTGCCACATCTACCGGTGTTGGCGAAGAAGTGATACGCATAGTAGGTTCTCACCTGGTTGTAGAGTTGATGCGACAAGGACTAAGCCCTGCCGATGCCTGCAGAAAGGCTGTGGAACGTATTCTAAAATACAATCCTGTCAAGTCTAAAGAAGTGCAGGTAGGTTTTTTGGCAATGAATAAAAAAGGTGAATACGGTGCTTTTGCGCTACAACCCGGTTTCACATATGCTGTTAAAAGCGGGCATGAAGAGAATACCTATGCTTCTAAAAGCTATTATTAATGCACAATAAATTGCTCCTTGAAATTTGCGCGTTCAATGTACAGGCTTGCATCATTGCTGATCGATCGGGTGCAGGCCGTATAGAACTTTGCACAGACCGTAAAGCTGGCGGCACTACTCCTGCTTACACTACAATTAAAGAAGCAGTAGGGAAAACAGCCATCCCCATCTATCCCATCATTCGCCCTCGTGGAGGTGATTTTTTTTACAATGATGAAGAATATTGGATGATGATTAAAAGCATTGAGGCTTGCAAAGAATCGGGTTGTGCTGGTATTGCTACAGGCATTAGCTTGCAAAATGGCGAGATAGATACCGAACGACTAAAACAATTAGTGGCACTTGCCTACCCTATGAAGGTCACATGCCACAGAGTATTTGACAGAACGCCCGATCCGTTCAAGGCATTGGAAGATATTATTGCTTGTGGTTGCGAACGCATACTCACATCCGGGCAGGCCAATCATGCAATAGATGCAACCGATACACTTACTGCATTGGTAAAAGCAGCCGGCAACCGCATTACCATTATGCCCGGCGCTGGTGTGCGGGCCTCAAACATCCAACAACTGATAACAGAAACAGGAGCTATTGAATACCATAGCACTGCATGTACAGACAATACAGAAAACATCAATGAGTTAGAATTGCAGGATATGTTATCCATTCTTAATAAAGACAGATCATGAAACTATTTTAATATGGCAAGTTTCACAACAATTCGTTAAGCTCTGAATAATACACTTAAATCAGAATGATTGACTTAAATTTGTCTTTAATACATGAAGGACAAGGATCTGGATATTCATTCTCAGCAAGAGTTTACCCCCGTCGGTTCTAAAAAAGAAGCTACATTTCTTGAGGGCCCGCATTCAAGATGGAAAGAAGCCATTTTTCTTTGGCAGGTAGTAAAAGAATTTATACATGGGTTTCGCAGGCTACATTTCATTGGCCCTTGTGTCACAGTTTTTGGTTCAGCAAGATTTAAAGAAGACCATCCTTATTACCAATTGGCAAGAAAAACCGCGAATGAAGTTGCGAAGCTGGGTTTCACCATCATGACAGGCGGAGGCCCGGGCATTATGGAAGCGGCAAACCGTGGCGCTAAGGAAGCAGGTGGCATTTCCATTGGCTGCAATATTAGGTTACCACAAGAACAGAGCCCCAACAAATATCTGGACAGGTGGGTAACATTTGATTACTTCTTTGTAAGAAAAGTTCTGCTTACAAAATACTCCTATGCATTTATTGTCATGCCTGGAGGCTTCGGTACTATGGATGAATTTTTTGAGGCAATAACATTGATACAAACCCGAAAAATATTAAGGTTCCCCGTTATCCTCATGGGCAAGGACTATCACGCGGAATTATATAATCACTTGCAAAAGATGGCCAATGAAAAAACGATCGGCGAAGATGATTTGAACCTGTTTTTATTCACAGATTCCATACCCGAGGCCGTAGCCCATATAGATAAGTATGCTATTGGGGAATTTGGCTTAAATAAAAACACGATGATAAAAGCAATGAAGATATTAGGTGAGAAAAAATTAAGTGCCTCTTATTAATCCCTATCAATAATTCATAAACTAATTTAAAACTTTTGAGCTATATATGTTTTCCTTGTTCAATAAAAAGAAAGAGAAAAATACAGATTCACTCCCGCAGCAGCATAGTAATAGCAGCGATTGGTCTTTTCTCAATACCGATATCCACTCTCATTTCATCCCCGGCATAGATGATGGCGCGCAAACCATAGAAGATAGCCTCAACATGATAAGGGCTATGAAAGACATGGGTTTCAAAAGCCTCGTCACAACGCCTCATATCAAGTTCGACCACTATCCTAATACTACAGAAACAATTCAAAACGGCCTTGCTCAACTGCACCGCGCGCTTATAGAAAATCATATTGATATGCCCATTCGTGCGGCAGCAGAATATTATATAGACGATCATTTTATGCAGTTGCTCGATTCTGAACCTTTATTAACCATTCAGAAAAACGAGGTGTTGGTAGAGCTTTCATTTATGTTCGAACCTATGAACTTTTACAATACCCTTTTCAAAATTCAAACAAAAGGATACAAACCCATATTAGCGCATCCCGAACGTTACACTTTTTATCACGACAAAAAAGAAGTGTACGAAGAGATTCGCGACAGAGGCGTCATGCTGCAGTTAAATACCATTGCACTCACCGGCTACTATGGCAAACCGGTAAAAGACATAGCCGAATATTTACTGGAAAAGAAACTATACGATTATTGTGGCTCTGATATGCACCATATGCGACATGCTGACCAACTAAAAAAGGTCCTCGATTCCAGGGTGCTCCATACTTTGCAACGTTATCCCTTTAAAAATGCAGCGTTGCAAATAGCTTAAGAAGGCATAAAATACATGACACTATAAAAAAAAAGTATTGCATTATCATATGTTCTTATTATAGTTCTGCTATTTTTGTTGTCTAACTTTCCGCTATGGAAGATTCTCTTGAACAACTGCGTTATCCTATTGGTAAATTTCAAAAAACAGAAAAGTTTATACCCGAACTAAAGGATGAATGGATAAGTGCCATCAATGCCTTACCGGGCTGGCTCGATGCATGTGTGGAAAACCTGGATGAGCATCAATTATTAACACCTTATCGTCCCGGCGGGTGGACAGTAGTACAAACCATTCATCACCTTGCAGATAGCCATATCAATGCCTATGTAAGATTAAAATTGGCACTCACAGAAGATATCCCGTATATAAAACCCTATAACGAAGCACTATGGGCAGAGTTACCTGATGTAAACATTGTTCCAGTAAACATTTCACTCACATTGTTACATGCATTACACAGGCGCTGGGTAGCAGTACTTAAAAATATGAAACCCGCAGATTGGAACATGGCTTATTATCATCCGGACCAGAAACGTAATGTACCACTATGGGAAATGACAAACTTATATGCCTGGCATGGCCGTCATCATATGGAGCAGATACGCCACCTAAGGCAAAGAATGAACTGGTAAACGACTAAATGAAACAAACACTTACCCCGCTACTCAAAAGGATATTATTACAAGTATTGATGCTGCTCTGCTGCTATTTTATTAGCAGGTGCGTTTTCACAGCGCTCAATATCAATTATTTTCCTGGCATCACCTTCCTGCATTTTCTGCAATTAGCTTTCTACTCCATCCGTTACGACATTTCTACGATTGCGATCACTAATGCTTTTTATTTTTTATTGCTGTTATTACCAATACCTATATGGAGATGGCCCAAATGGGAAAAAATTACACAAATTATTTTCATTGCGCTAAATGCCATCGCCCTGATCTTTGAATGCAGCGACTGGACCTATTTCCCTTACAATCTTAAACGGGCCAATTCAGGCATCCTCGATCTGATCTCACGCAAAGGCGATTTTTGGTCTTTATTACCTGGCTTCTTAAAAGACTTTTGGTACGTACCTGCTGCCTGGCTATTAATGGTATATATCTTAATACAGTTAAATAAACGCATTACCAAGCTTACACCTCTGAAAAAACCCGTTCATTATTCCATCAAAATAATACTGTCGCAATTACTTATTCTGATCCTCTTTTCCGGCTTATCAGTGGTCGGATTTCGGGGTGGTTTGCAGTACATACCTATTAATATTACCAATGCCGTGCAGGTTACCGAACCTGTTTATACACCTATAGTCATAAACACGCCATTTAGCATCATCACAACAATTGAGCACAAAGAATTGACAGAGCTCAATTATTTTCCCAATGCCCAATTGCAGCAGTATTTCAATACCACAAAACACTTTAATGGAGGGAAAAATAAGGGTAAAAATGTGGTCATCATTATTGTTGAAAGTTTTTCTAAAGAGTTCTCAAAGCTTGGTAATAAAAAAAGCTATACCCCCTTTCTCGATAGCCTTATGGACCATACATTCACCTGCACAAATGCCTATGCCAACGCATTACACTCGCAAGAGGCAATACCGGCTATTATTTCCGGTCTTCCCTATCTCATGGACGACCCCATTCAGAATTCCGTATATGCCACTAATAATATCAATTCTTTACCTTCTCTTCTCAAATCAAAAGGCTATAGTTCCGCCTTCTATCATGGTGGTACCAATGGCACCATGAGCTTTGACGTATATTGCGCCTCAGCTGGTTTTGATCAATATAACGGCCGTACAGAATATGGTAATGATGATGATTACGATGGCAATTGGGGTATATGGGACGAACCTTTTCTTCAATTCTTCGCAACAGATATTAATAGGTTGAAACAACCTTTTTGTGCATCCGTTTTCACTTTAAGTTCGCACGAACCTTTTCATATACCTAATCAATACAACGGCAAATTCCCAACCGGCGATCTCCCTATTTACCAGGCGATGGCCTATACCGATTTTGCGTTACGCAGTTTTTTCAAAACAGCTGCCACGCAACCCTGGTACAACAATACCCTTTTTGTAATAACTGCCGATCACCATTTTCCATATCATTCAGAGCAGTTTACACACAATATGGATGCTTATGCCATACCTATCGTGTATTATGCACCCGCGGATACCCTGTTAAAAGGTTATTCCAATCTGCTAACCCAGGAAATCGATATACTTCCTTCCGTACTTGATTACCTGGGCTATGACCAGCCTTTCTTCGCATTTGGCAATAGTGTATTTCAAAAAAATGCCCACCGCTACACTATAAACTGCCTTTCAGATCAATACCAATTCTATTCAAATGACTATTTGCTACAGTCTATTGGTATGAAACCCTCCGCTTTATACCATATACCCCCCGATACTTTATGCAAAGATGATCTCTTGATAAAGGCCCCTCAACAAACTAACATACAATTATCCTACCTCAAAGCTTTTTTACAGCTATATAATTCCGCCCTTATCAATAATAAAATGTCAATAACACCTAACAAATAAAATAATTTTCCTATTATACTTTTATACTTCACAATACATTATTATCTTTATTGCATAACATTTACTCATATGTCCTTCCTTCAATTCTTACACAGTTTGTTACGTTGGCTTATCCTGTTTTTTGCTATTGTTACCATAGTAAATAGCGTTTCCGGAATGAGTGGAACAAAACCTTTTACCGGCAGAAACAAGAAGATAGCTATGTTGCTGATGATATGCTGCGACATACAATTGCTCTTGGGCCTTGGTCTCTATTTTATGGGGGGCTGGTGGACCGCATTGACCAGTGGCACTGCTATGACCAATAAAGTGAGCCGCTTCTTTTCAGTAGAACATACCTTCGGTATGCTTGTTGCTATCATCCTTATTCACCTGGGCTATGCTGCTACCAAAAAGAATATTGGTGACAGTTCAAAGTTCAAACGCCTGTTTTGGTTCACATTAGTAGCACTATTGATAATACTGGGCACCATACCCTGGCCGGGCAGAGAAATGATCGGTCGTCCTTGGTTCCGTGCTATGTAAATTGACCATGTTCAGAAAAATATTGCAGCCTTTTTATACCGCTTATGTTTTCATCACGTTTCTCATAAGCATTATACTGGCTTTCCCTTTCTTTCTCCTTATCAGCATTGGAAATAATGTTACATCCAGGCGCATACTTTGGTATATTACACATTATTGGTCGCGTGCATGGTTATGGCTGATAGGTATGCCGGTTAAGAAGATCGGGCGATTTCCTTCATCCGGCAGGTATGTGATCGTTGCCAACCATATTTCTTATATGGACACCATCGTCATCTTTGCTGCTGTTCCGCATCCTTTCAGGCCATTGGGCAAAAAAGAAATGTCTAAAGTGCCGCTGTTTGGTTTTATATATAAACAACTGGTACTAATGGTAGACCGCAGCAGTGCAAATAGCCGTGCCAAAAGTATGCGGCTGATGTGGCGCGCCCTAAAACACGAAGCCAGCATAATCATCTTCCCCGAAGGCACCTTTAATGAAACCGGGCAACCGCTAAAAAGCTTTTATAATGGCGCCTTTCGCCTGTCTGTAAATACGCAGACGCCTGTCTTACCTATTCTTTTTCCTGATACGGTGCATCGCTGGCATTACAGTGCCTGGTGGAAAGTATGGCCCGGTATTAACAGGGCGGTATATATGCCTCCGGTAGCAGTGGCCGGTATGGATCTGAAACAAACACATGTACTTAAAGAGCAAGTATATGCTATAATGGAGGAGGAAATTGTAAAATACTGATTACTGCTGCGGAGCTACTGTAAACTGGCCTTTCACTTCCATATCTATCAGCTTGGTATTATCCTTCATTGTAAAATCAAAGGTACCTTGCACCAAACCCGGAGTTACATTATATATCCGCACACTTCCGGCTTTGCCATAAGTTATTACACTACCCTGTTGATAGTAGGCTACTGCATGTATGGCTGGTGAATCTACCGCAAAGCTGCCCGCGGTATAATTATAATTGATGAGCTTTATATAGATCGTCCTGTTTGTTTGTACATCCAAACCTTTTATTACCAAATTAGCAGTGTCTGCTGTACTGGTAATGGTGCTGCTTACTGAAGTGGCAATAAATGCATTTTCATTAATACTACCTGTTATAGCCGGTGTTGCCGAAAATGAAGGGTTATCATTGCTCTTGCTGCAGGAAATAAACAAGACACAAAAACAAGCCGAAAGGAAAACAGGTAAAATCAATTTTTTCATTATGTATTCATTTGGTCTATAAAGATAATTATATAATGCATTTTTCGAAAAAAAATTTACCCGTTGTTCTCCTTCAATCCCTTACCACCGGGTATTTGTTCTTTTCTGCTGGGGCCTTCTGCGGTTATTGTTATTAGGCATCGCATTAGGCCGCCCCACCACTTCTTTATTTTTTTGGAGGCGTGATATTTACCATGCCCAGCGCACTTGCAGGAAATGGATGGTCGGTAGCTATTGGTATTTGCAGCTTTATCAGCTTTTGTATACCATTAAAATAGTCCATCTCTTCACTATCACAGAAAGACATCGCGATACCGGTAGCCCCTGCTCTTGCAGTACGGCCTATGCGGTGCACATAGGTTTCAGGCACCTCGGGCAGGTCAAAATTAATGACATGCGATATGGCCTCTACATCTATGCCGCGCGCCGCAATATCGGTGGCTATCAGCACTCTTATTTTACCGGTCTTAAAATTATTCAGCGCGCGTTGTCTTGCGTTCTGCGATTTATTGCCGTGTATGGCTTCGGCTATGATATCATCTCTATAAAGGTCTTTCACCACTTTATCAGCGCCGTGTTTGGTGCGGGTAAAGACGATAGCGCTTGTCACTTTCTTATCCTTGAGTATATAAGAGAGTAATTTCCTTTTGTCTTTTTTATCAACAAAATATACCGACTGGTCTATTACCTCTACGGTAGATGATACCGGTGTTACTTCTACTTTCTCGGGTTTGTGCAATATAGACTCTGATAGCTTCTGTATCTCCGGCGGCATAGTAGCGCTGAAAAATAAGGTCTGTCTTCTTGATGGCAATTTTGCCACCACCTTTTTCACATCATGTATAAAGCCCATGTCCAGCATACGGTCTGCCTCATCAAGCACAAATATTTCAATACTGTTCAGGCTTATATAGCCCTGTGTCATCAGGTCCAGCAGTCGTCCGGGTGTAGCTATCAGTATGTCTACACCATGTTTTAGTGCATTTGTCTGCGCGCCCTGGGGTACACCGCCAAATATTACTAATTGTCTCAGGTGCAAATGCTTGCCATAAGTGGCAAAACTATCGCCTATCTGTATTGCCAGTTCCCTGGTTGGTGTTAATATCAGTGCTTTTATTGGCCTGTATCCTTTTTCTTGCTTATCGTTGGTGAGCAATTGTAATATAGGTGCTGCGAATGCGGCAGTTTTGCCTGTACCGGTCTGCGCGCAGCCCAGCAGGTCTTTACCTTGCAGTATAATAGGTATTGATCGCTCCTGTATGGGCGTAGGTTGTGTATATCCTTCTGCTTCTAACGCCTTTAATACAGGCGCTATTAAATTCAATTCTTTAAATGTCATTGTTGTTGTTAATATAATATTAGTGCTGATGGTACTACTTAAACTAAAAAGATAGGAAACTCAGCTATTGTAAATAATGGACAAAGGTATGATTAATTTTTTTAATGGCCTTTTCAGGGCTGTATGGCATTCAATCCTTACATCTACTGCATTTATATATTATCGTGGAAACTCACTGCCAGGTGTTAATTCAGTAAGCTTACCCGCCTGCCATTGCTTAATATCTTCTGCCAGGTATTTCTTATTTCTTGCAGTGGTTTGTTCATCATCCAGTTTGTCCAGGTTAGGCTTGCCTGCATTTACCCAGGCTGTATACCAAAAATCAGTCAATTCTGTTATAGCAAGCCTCATTTGTTTTTGTACCATGCCATCCAGGCGATCATGGTAGGCTTTTGCATAGGCCATGGTATGTACCGGTTGTTTAAATTTATTTTTTATAGTATCACCATTTGCGGCCATCATATATATCTTATCTGCGGCAAATTCTTTTTTTAATACCCTGTCTGTTGCCAGCAATGTATCGGCCAGGCTATAGGTGTGTGCTATTATGTTCCACGTTTCTTTAGTAATGTCGTCAATATATTTTGCATCACCGGTATAGAAATTATAGCTGTCACCAAATAGTTCGGGCAATTGCGATTCCCAAAATGCATGAATGCCACGCTGGTCTGTAAGCTGCCCATCATGATTGGATGAAGTATGCAGTGGCATATGCGCGTCGGCTATATAATGCCCCAGGTCGGCTGACAGGAAGAGTATCTCAGTTTTTCTGCCTGCTTTCATAGCGCTGGTCAGTTTCTCCATCATCACTTGTATATACCAGGGCAGCATACCACTTTTGTTCAGCATACTGTCACTGTATTTTGTCTTTGCTGCTGCCATGGTACGAGGCAATACATTGATAGGTACATCATAATCTTCAATGTCTATATAATGCCTTGCAAATTCTGCTTTGTCCCAAAGGGTATATTTTCTCAGGTCGGGAGCTACTGATTCTTCTACCATATAATCTATATGGTTGTAGAAGAATACACGCATATCAGTGGGCAATGCAAATACAGCGGCTTTGTTAATGTGCATATGGCCCCATTCGCCCCAGCCATAGCTTTTACTGAAGCTTACAACTATTATCAACAAAGTAAATACTGCTGTCAATTTGTTTTTCATACCTGTCTATTTTGTACGAAATTATTGATGCAGTATTTACTAATTGTTATCTATCCTATCTATACGGCAGGTTTTACATTATCGTGCTGCTGCCATCTGCGTCCGTAGCATTGAAACTGATCTTTCATCTTTTCTCTTTCTTCATCTGTCATGTTTTGCCATTTTACGTACATCTGTCTTTTCCATTGCCAGCCACCGCCAAAATGCCTTCTGCCGCGGAAACCGCCGAAGAGTATTTTAGAGAGTGCCAGTATGCCCATGGCCTGCCAAAAGCTGATAGCTCCTACATGCAGCACTGCGGGTAGTATGGCATTCCATAGCAGCATTATAATGCCGGTGAATACTAATATACCTGCTGCTATTGCCAGTATAAATAAGGGTGCTTTTCTTTTCCAATGATGTGTCATGTTCTTATATTTTTCTCAAAGCTACTATGCGTATGAGAGTTGTTATAACGGTTTTAGGTGGTTAGGATATTGCGGTAGGTGAGTGGAGGAATTATAAAGGAGAAGGCAATATATGCTGCCTGCATGTTGCCATTGTATTGCCGCTTTACTGCCTAAACCGGCAACAGGATATTTTCTGAAAGCGCCCTATTATCAATACGTTGCGGTGTTTCAAATCCGGATATTGCCGGTTGTGAAGCCTGGACATTTTT
>Ga0207139_1059_pt1 | contig 24228 bp, 25 predicted proteins | sample Alteio_BWMinHeat_7_FD_153585 | JGI IMG/M metagenome (GOLD analysis project Ga0207139, IMG submission 153585) | Enriched cells from forest soil in Barre Woods Harvard Forest LTER site, Petersham, Massachusetts, United States -... | ecosystem: Environmental > Terrestrial > Soil > Temperate forest >... | reverse complement strand
TTCGTTCCGCAAGCAGAGCTGGGGAGCGGGGAGCGTCACGGCCCACCTGAGTTATGCGGCATCCTTGAACATCTCTGCGTGCTCAAGCGGTTCAGAGATTCGCTTCTCTCTTGTCTGGTATTCACTCAGTTCTGCATCGGTCAGCCTCACAAAAACAGCCAATTCCATGAGGTCGATTTGTTGCTCCACTAGTCGGATAAGCTCGGTATCCAGTCTTGACTCATCATAATGAGGCACGGGTCCACCTCCGCCTGGACGAAGGCGCATTCCTACGATGAAGCACCATCCACAGCCCCACTGGCGCGACGATACGATTCCCGCCTTTGTTCTGCAGGTCTCAACAGTGTGGACCTATGCCCGCTGGGAGCACGAGTCTTGCGCATGATACTGACTGCGTGAGGTTTATTTTGGAGTTGTGCAAGCTCTGTAAGTTAGATCCGTGCCGCTCAGCTTAGGCGCAACACCTGCGAGACTGTGTTGCGGTTGTTTCGCTTAGCTCGTAGGTCACTTCGTAGGATTCTCCCTCAGCCACTGACATTGGCATCAACAGTCATTCCCCACTGCTTCAGCAGCTTTTCCGGAACGTAGTAAAGGTTCTTGTTACGCTCACGCCACTGCGCTAGCTGCTCTGAGGTCGCACAAGTCTGCTCATTCAATCCGAGCCTGTGGACCTGCTTGTCGAAGGCGGTTGGCAGCGCTAGTATTCGGGGGAATCGTCCGTTGCCCCAATTCGGATTTCCGCGTTTACGTGTCATTGGAACGTCTTTCTTCTCAATCGGGAGGATGATACAGATTCTCACGGCGGAAGGGCTGGTCAATTGTGAACAGGGCTCCCACAGCCCCCTGGCTGTGGCTATTGACAACTCCCAACACTTCGGCAAGATTGGAGCTGGTCAATCGCTGTCGGGTTGCTCCGGCAGTTGAGGGGAGGTTTTCCAGGCCTCCCCTCGTCACTACCTGGAAGGTGATCAGATGGCATACGCCGCCGCTTCGAAGCCCACACAACCTACAGAAGGACCTGTCACAGCGAGTGCAAAGCCTGCCGAAGCTGTCTCTAGTCAGCAAACCACGCCACAACCACGGCGAACGCTATTTGATACCTTCGCAATTGCTCTAGCTAAGGGTGATCTCCGTCAGAAGCACGCTAAAGCATTGACGCCTGCGGAGACGGACGCCAAAGCCTGCCATGAGAAGGTGCGGGGTCAGATCCTGGAGGCCTTCCGGGGATTCTGCAATGGCACCCGCGAGCATCTTGCCGGGGTTCCTCTCAAAGAACGGTTTTACGTGTTTCACGACGAGCGGCGGGATCTACAGAAGGAGTTAGGGAAGATACTGCGCGAGGCGGGCGAGGACTATACGCACATGGCGATGGCTTATCGCTCGGAGCTAGGAACTGATCCTTTGAGTTGGGTGGAAGGGCATTTAAAGACAGATCGTGCCGGGATTACGCGCACGACCGAGCTGCAGATGGGCCAGCGGGCCGAGCGGAAAGTTGAGCACGATCCCGCGGTGGTCAATGATCCTCTGGAACTCCGTGGCCGCCGCGCTGCCGTTGTGTGCCACGAGCTGAGCAAGTCCACCTCCAAAAAGTCGACCCTCCAAAAACTTTCGTCTCCACCGTTCGAGGACGCCAACAAGAACATGGGGACAGCACGACAATGCGAATCGAGCACATCGTGCGTGAGCTTTTGGGACGAGCGTGAGTTGCTGGTGGAATGACGATGTTACGCCAACAATCGTGGCGGGATTGCGGGGGTGTATACTTTCGCGCACCGGCACAAGGCCAAATGGAAGCTAAAACCTCGGAGGAGGAATCACATGAAAACGACGCGTTTCCAAGCGCTGCCAGGAATTAGCACTCTCTCTTTACTACTTCTGATTCTTGCTCTGCTCATTCCGTCGCCGCTTGGCGCACAGAACAGCCGTTCCAGCATGAAAAATTTTCAGCACGTTTTCATCATCATGATGGAGAACACAGGCTTTGACGCTCTGATCGGGAACCCGAACGCCTCTTTTATTAATGCGGCGGCCTCCCAGTACGGTCTTGCGACCAACTATTTCGGTGTGACCCATCCCAGCCAGCCGAACTACATTGCGGCCACCTCCGGCTCGACCAACGGCGTCACTAGCGATAGTGACACCACCATCAACGTCGCCAACATCGTGGATCAGCTCGAGGCCAACGGCAAAACCTGGAAGGCCTACATGCAGTCTTTCTCGCTTTGCACCACGCCGCTTGATCACGCTTGCGGCATTCAGCTCTACGAACGCAAGCACAACCCCTTCATTTCGTATCAGGACGTCCAGAGCAACCCGGCGCGCGTGGCCAAGATTGTTGATTTCGGCCAATTTGCTACCGATTTGGCTAGCGGCAACGTGGCCGATTACAACTGGATCAGCCCCGACCAGTGCCATGACATGCACGGGCGCGGGAACACCGGCATTCCTAACGACCCTTGCGATTTTTCCCAGGTGCCCGCCCTGATCGCCACGGGCGACACCTTTCTGCTGAATACCGTCAATGCAATCATGAATTCCAGTGCCTGGACCGGCAACTCAGTCATCTTCATCATGTGGGATGAATCCGACTTCACCAACTCGGGTTTCCAAGGGTTCGGCGACGACAGCGGTTGCTGCGACTCCGTTCCCGGCCAGGGCGGTGGGCACGTGGTGATGATCACCATCTCTCACTCTGACCATTCGTCCCGTACCTCGAATGTCGCCTACAACCACCAATCCATGCTGGCAACCATCGAGGACGGCTGGCAACTCGGCTGCCTGGCATTTACCTGCGACACCGCCAACGTGCCGCCGATGAGCGATCTCGTCGGCCCCAAGAAGTAGCCCAGCATCGCCACTCCGGGTTGTGCGGCGGCACCTTCCTAGCCCACTCTGTTATCGATTCGCTCAGCGGGTTAGTGTGTCAATCCCTGCATCTGGCGCAACAGTTGTTGGGCTTCGCCGCTTAGCCGCTGGGCGTCGCTACCGCTGATGGTCTTGCCGTGAAATTCCGCGCCTTCAAGAAGCCCGATGATCTCCCTACTGAGGCTGTTGCGCACGCTGGTAAGCGCAGCGATTTCTCCCTCCAGAAATGTGTAGGTTCCGTCGGAAGGATCATCGGAGTCGAGAGCCTTGGTGGAAACAATCAGGCTGTTCAAGCCGAAGTTACCGACCGGAGCGTTGATCTGTTTGTAGGCATTTGCGAGTTTCTTGAAGTTCGCCACGTCCTCGCTTAACTCATCGGGCAGCACCTGCGGATCGAAGTGTTCGACAAGCGCGCGTCCGTCATGGCTGTAGTCATCTGACAGTCCGAGCAGCATCAGGATGGTGGGACGAATGTCGGTGTGGTCGGACCAGAGTTGAGCGTCAACGCCGTCGGCCTTCACCCCGGGACCGACGATCCCTAGGAAGGTAGTATTGATCTCGGGCGCGACTCCGCCGTGGTTCCAGGCGAAACCGGAGTCCAAAGTGGTTCCACCGAACGTCAGAAAGAAGTAGTTGGGATTGCCAAACAGCACAAACGTTGGCGTGCGGAACTTGTCGGCCGTGATCATGTGAAGCGCCTTCAGCTCCACGGGATCAGCCATGAAAAGTGTGAGGTTGTCGGTATTTCCGGTAATCGGGTTCTTTGCAGTAAGCTTTCCCGAAGCTCGTTCGAAGGCGCGCACGCGGGGATCGGTTCGTCGCGGATTCCCCAAAATATAAACGGACGGAGCCATATCGAGGTGGATGTCAAAGGGCGTGGTAATTCCTTCGCTCGCGAGTAGACCCGTCATGTTGACGTCGATCTCGCCAATTTGGGCGTAGGTGCAAGGCACGGTGACGCCGTCACAATTCGCGGGGTTGGGCGCGCCGCCGGAGAAGTGATCTCCTTCGTCGGCCGTAATGACGAAAAGTGTGTTGCTAGGATCGATTCCATCGTTGGCCAGGCGAGTGAAGAAGGTGTTGAAAGCCTGATCGTAGGCTTGCAGTTGGGCGACATAACCGGCTTCGCCGGGCCCGAACGGCGTGCCCGTCGTGTGGTCGTCGTGGGCATCAGCAATGTAGGCGTAGGTTACGGGAACGCCGCTTTCCTGCATCGCGGCCACGTAGGCGAGCGACTGGGCGGGCAGGATACCGTCGAAACCAGGGAATCCACTGATGCGGTTCCCATTCAGATCTTTCAGGCCATGCGGAGCAATTTTTCCCACGACATACTTATGGCCATAAAGCGCCTGGAATCCCGTGTAGCCGCCCGGCTCATCGGGAAGCAGGTCAGGCCGGGCGGTTGGTGTTCCGGAGCATACACCGCCTCTTTGGGCGCAATGGATTGCGATCCCGATGAAATCCGCGCTCGCTTTATTCGGACTGTTGTTGGCCTCTTTCGCCTCAGGAGAGTTCGCCCCGAAGACGGTTGGCACGTCGGGGAAGAGATTCTCCAATTCGATGTTGGCCGTGCCTACAGCGCCCACATCGCATCCGGCACGAGTGTAAGGGACCCAGGGAGCGGGTGCGTTCTTGCCATTTGCGCTCAACATGTTAAAGCTGTGGGGTGGGTCAGAAATCGTGTCATTCCAATAGAGGAAGGCGCTGGTAAAGCCATCTGTGCCATCGAGGTTGAAGAAGCCATAGGCGTTGGCCACGGCCACGCCATGACGGTCGGGATACACCCCGGTCAGTGAGGTCAGAATGTCATTCGCTGTGTGTGAAATCAGTGGAGTGTGGTGACTGGACAGCAAGGTGCCGCCCTTCTCGATGAAGTTGAGCAGATGAGGCATCTGCTCGAGGTCGGAGGGGACGTTCGGATTGTCGCGGCGAAAGTGAACATTGTCGAACTGGATGTAAATGACGTGGTGGATCGGGCCGCTGGAGAGCGCACATCCGGCGGAGGCTCCTGATCGGGGCGCGAGTGGCGCGGCGCTCGCCAATCCCGTGATGAGCAAAACGGCAAAAAGACTGAAGGTGTGGGTTCTGATAAACCTGAGAATCGACCCGGATTTTCCGGGGCGGGATTCGGACTGGCAGGTGGGAGAGTTGAGGGTTGAGGTGGACGTTCTCTGCCGATCTTTCATAAGCGACCTCCTGTGACTCAAACAATGGCGCTCATAATACTTCGGGTGTTATTGATCCACTATTAATTTTTGGTGATCAAGGATACACCTGTCCTGTACAAAAGCGTGCTTCTCGATGGGCTCGAGGAAAACCCCACCTTTCGGAACAACCGTGAAGGACGGGTCAATGCGTGTAATAGCGATTTTGCGGCAGCTATCTGCGCTGGATCACCCGACGAATCAGAACCACGAATGCCTCACGAGTACCTCGCGAGCATCCATGTCCCAACTGCCAAGGCGATTATCAGAAGAAATCAGACCATAGCGAGTCGATTGAACCTATGAGGGAGGTGCGTTAATTGAACATCGCACTTATCGTAGCCCCATTCATTGCCGTCCCTCCTGCTGATTACGGTGGAACCGAACTGTTCGTAGCCCATCTTGCCGAAGGCCTCCAGAAAACAGGTGTCAACGTCGTGGTGTACGCCAATGGCGAATCTACGATCAAGGCGGAGCATCGCTGGATTTATGAGCACTCGCAGTGGCCCATCAAAGTACCCGAACATGCTTGGACCCGAGAACTGAACCACTATTCTTGGGCGGTACACGACGCCGCGAAAGAGTGTGACATTATTCATGTGCAGTCGGCGCAGGCAATTTCACTCTCGCGCTTTGTCGATCGCCCGATGGTTCTGACCCTTCATGGACCCCATGAGCCGAAGCTGAGTGAGTATTATGCTTATTACCCTCAGATCAACTACGTGTGTATTAGTGACTTCCAGTGCAAACAGGAATCCATGCCCAAGGTACACACGATCCATCATGGGATCGATCTCGGTCTCTATCGACTGGTTGAACAGAAACAGCAGTACCTTAGCTTCATCGGTCGGATTGCTCCTATCAAAGGAACTCATCTTGCGATCGATGTCGCCAAGCGTACGGGAATCCCGCTGAAGATCGCCGGAGAGGTACAGCCGATGTATCGTGAGTATTTCGAAAACAAAATTAAGCCGCAGATCGACGGAAAGCTTGTGGAATACATTGGACTGGCAGACCTTCAGGCCAAGAACGAATTGCTGGGCAATTCGATGGCCATGCTGTTCCCAATCCAATGGAACGAGCCATTCGGGTTGGTCATGGTCGAAGCAATGGCGTGCGGCACACCGGTGCTCGCGATGCCCGGCGGCTCGGTCCCGGAGGTCGTGCGTGACGGAATTTCGGGATACCGTTGCCGTTCGGTTCGGGATATGGCCAGGCGGGCACGCGACCTGAATATGAATCCAGCAACCGTACGTCATTACGTGGAAGAGAATTTCTCCATCGACCGGATGGTCAGAGAGTACGTAACGCTGTATGAGGACGCGCTTCGTGAGACCGGGGGCAGAAAAATCGCTTGATTCCTGGCGCATCCTGCCAAAACTGCTTGATTTCTTGAAAAACGAGAAATTCCCAAACAGCTTCTTCCTTACCGCTTCGAGGTTTACGGTCACGCTCATACTGGGAGTGTCATCCCCAAAAGGTTGAACAGCTCTTCCTTCCAGCCGGTCAGCAATCTCGCGCGCGGCCTCAGTCTTGCCTTTGATGGCCGTATTGAACTGGCCTTCGGCTGCAACCTGAGAATAGGTGCGGCCTTTCGGGTCACCAGGCATTCGCGACGGTTTTTCCGCTCGTTTAGGCAATGTTACGGTCAGACAAATGGCGGTATAATCCGCAGCCGACGGGATTCCCGCGTCAGCGAGTTCACTCTTTCGCGACTGCGCGGGCCAGCGTTTGAAGCGTTACCGAACCATCCGAAGGGAGGAACAGACATGAGCCTTCGACTTCACATCTTCAGCATTGCAGCTCTGGTTGGGTTCTATTCTCTTGCAGTCGCCGACGACATCCAGACCCATGTGACCTACGTCTGCAATGGCGAGCATCTGTTCGTCGAAAGCTGCAACGTGCGCGACCTTTCGGACAACTCCACTTGCATGGTGGCACATCCGGACAAGATGAGACCCAACGGATTCCCGACGTACACCAACGAAACGCGCGGAACGCTGAAGAAGCTGTTGCCCACCTGCCAGCAGCCGTCGGCGAAATCAGTGGCACGGGTACAAGATGCGCAGAAAAAGTGGCAAGACCAGTACAACGCCGCGGTGAATACTCCCCCGCCAGCCAAGGCAGGCAACAGTGCGTCGCAAGTCACTCCGGTCAATATCAATCCGGCTGCGCAGTCTGCCGATCAGCGCGCATCGACCCGTTGCATCACGGCTGGACGGTCACCAACGCTTTGCGGCGAAAATTCCCTCGGCGGTTGGTTCGAAGGTGCGATCAGCAACGGCGTGGCTATGGCCAACGCGATAGCGCCGGGTTCCGCTGACAAGCTTTCGAAGGCGACCAAGCCACTGCCGCCGGGGTTAGAGATATCCGGCAACTATGTGGGCGGCGGCAACTGGCGAATGCAGTTCGATGATCGTTCCGCCATGATGAGCTGCGGCGACCTGGATCAGGAGCAGCGTTTCTATACCATCGGGATCATCAATAGTCAGGCTGCGATCAAAATTGACATCACACCCAAGCCGTTCGTTCTCTATTTGCGGCAAGATGGCACGCTCGCCGATGCCGGCCCGGTTGTGGTGGACGGACGAGTGGTGGCCGGGTCCGGCAGCGTGACAACCTCCAACGGCAAATGGGTCAACTCGCAATCCACTACGACGCAAACGCTGACGCCGATGGAGGCGCAACAGTATGCCGGCCAATCGAACCTGCACACGGACGGCCAGTACTACACACTGACAAACACGAATACCACGACGAGTTATCAGCCGGGCACGACCACTTACAGCGGACCCAATTATGTGGCCAAAACTGAAACCTGCAGCACGGCAATTCTGAAGAACGCAGGCAAAACCCAGTTAGATGCGCTCAAGGGTTTGAGCGAGTCGATGCTCGGAGGCGAAAGTGCTCCGCCCCCTCCTCCGGGTTTGAGGATGCACGGCGCGTACGTTGCCCCCACGGGATTCAGCGTCGAGTTCTTCCCGGAGTCGGCGATTCTGGGATGTGGCGCGGCCGCGCGCGCTTATCCCTACGCAATTCAGGCGAGCGGCGGACAAGCCGTGGTTCGAGTAGATGCAACCGGTCATCCCGTCGTGATGGCGCTCAAACCGGATAACTCGCTCGACCCGGGTTCCGGACAGTACGAAGTGCAGGGCCGCAGGATCACCGGACAGGACGCCGACGGTGACCTCGTTTTTGCGCCGTTGAATCAGACTTGCACTCTGGCAGTGCTCAAACCGGTGTCAATTTCCACCGCGTCTTCAAGCGTGATGGCTTCGGCGAATTCTTCCGGCACGGGCGTGCCCACCAACCGCGCCGCGACTGGAGACGCTGTTCTCTCCATCAGCGTTTTCCCGCCGCAATCTGGCGCAGCCAATCCCCTGACCGGACATCCGTTGTTTCTCTTGAAAGACAGCTTCGACGACGTGCTGATGAAAAACGGCATGCAGCCTCCCGCGGGGAAAACGCCGATGCAGGGCTGGGACCTGGCCTGCCAAAAAGCGTTACCGCAATGTGCGCAGGCGTTCGCCAGCCTGCAGCCATACATGTCAGGCGTGGTGAAGATCGATCCCTCTGGCACAGCAACTTTCCTGGGCGTGCCCCCAGGCTCGTATTACGTCTTCGGGACAACTCATGCCAACCACCTGGCGCTTTCGTGGGACGTGCGCGTGGAACTGAAGTCAGGATCGAATTCACTCGTGCTCGATCAGAACAACGCGGGGACGTTGCAATAGGGGAGAGGAGCAACCAGCACGACGCGTCAATCACGCGCCGCCCTTGGGCCTCTTGAACGCATTCGACAATGAGATCATCGGCGGTTCCATATGGGCCACTGTCTTGACCCTCACACGTCCTGCACATTGACAGGCTGTGGACCAATTCAGCTTTCTCGGTTCGTCCCGCCCCACAGCGGAGGGAAATGGGTCCTCTAAAGGAGTTCTCCAATGGGCAGTCTGGCTATTCTGCAATCACTGAAGGAAAGTGTTCTCGGCCAAGCGAGCGTGAAAGCCATCTACGGCGAACCTATCTCTGCGCAAGGAAAGACGGTCATCCCAGTCGCAAGAGTAATGTATGCCTACGGTGCCGGCGCGGGCACTGGCGGTGTGGGCGATACCCGCGCCCGGGTCGAAGGCGGTGGTGGTGGTGGTGGACGAGCGATTCCCGTCGGTGTTATCGAGATCAGCGACCGGCAGACCCGTTTCGTTCCAATTACCGACCGAACGAAGCTGACGGGTGCTGTATTAGCGGGAATCGGTTTGGGTATGTGGTTGGGCTGGCACAGGCGGCGCTGACACCGGATCGTGACGGGGTGAGAAACGTTGTTTGGCGCTGGCCCGTCCAGAGTTAGCATCTCTAAACGTCCGCCACCCCTTGCAAGGTTATGGCAGCAACTTGAATCAAGCACCTACAAGGAATGTTGTTAGAGACAAACAAAACTCGCGCAGCTTATTCGTCATCGCCAAACAGCTTCTTCCTTACCACGTCGATGTTTAGCGTTACGCTCATGCTGTCGCGGCCTGGGACGTGGTTGCGGAACTGGATTGTGCTGATCGAGTTTGAAGGACACAAACCGCAAGGAGCATCACAGCTATTGTCGCAAACGTTGTCCTAACTGAATTTGAGTTCATCGCACGTCCCCTTTCGTGGGTGGCGCGACCTGATAGTAACACTGCGGGCTCTCCGGGTCCTGCGTTGGTACAAGGACTCAACGCGGTAGTTGTGCCTTGGGCCTGGTCACCTTAATGGCTTGGGTCAGAAAGTTGCCGCGAATTCCGAGCTTCTGCATGCGAGAGTACAGCGTTGTGTGTTTCAGCAGATTTGTGCTCGGCAAAGAAACAGGTGGTCTTTAACTTAAACTTACATCCCGTTCTGCGGCACCGTCCGTCATTGTGCCGTCCACAACGAAAGCGCCGGGTTTAGTAGGATTCTGGCAAGCGGAAGGCACTTCAAAGCTGCTAAGTGCTGTGAACGACGACCCGGGTACATTCCAGAAGTGCAAAGACGAAGTCATTCGCGAAACTGGTGACGCAGGGCGCCCATCAGACGAATGGCGCGTAAAATGCACGGAATAGGTGCACTCATGGCGAAAGCAGCAGCAGGAAAATTGGCAAAGAAGAAAAGTATCGCCACGAAAAAGAAGAGAGCCGCGCCGAAGAGAAGGAAGACGAATGTTCAGAGGGCCAAGAAACCATCTACGCCTCAGCCTCCAGAAGCCGGCGACAAGCTCAGCTTCAATCACGCCATGGTATACGTCAAAGATGTGCAACGCGCACTAGATTTTTATCGTGACCTGCTGGGTTTCAAGATGGTGGACGAGTTCCGCCACGAAGGTAAACCGGTCTACGCGAGGCTGCGCGCCCCTGGCGGCGACGGCACCGTCGCTCTGCACATGGCAGGACCTGGAACCTCGCTCGCCAGCGAGGGCGTACGTTTGTACTTTGAGATTCGGGAACTCGACGACTTTTGCCGCAAGTTGCAGGCGAAGCACTTTTACATTACGCAAATGCCGCGCATGATGCCGTGGGGCTGGCGGCACGCTTATCTCAATGATCCTGATGGTCACGAGATCAGCTTGTATTGGGCAGGCGAAAACCGCATGAAGAAAACCGTGATGGAGGCCGCGCGAAAGGCCGCTCGGACTTGAACTTCAGCATTCGCTGTGGTGTGTCGAAACGTTTCCGTTTCGACTCAGCGGGCAAATTCAGAAGCCTGGGGTGATGGCACACCGCGAGTTCGTAGTGTGCAAGAATCTGAACTCGACCATTCTTGAGCCTGGAAAACGGCCAGGTCTGGCAAGTTGGCGGCTAGAACGAGAGTTCTAAAATCGTCTGCTAGGCCGTGGAGGGGACAGCGGCACGCGTGGTCTTTCTCCATCCGGATAGAGTCAGCAACCGAAATCGCTTATAGGTTTGCACGCTCAATCATCATCGCCAAACAGCTTCTTCCTTACCACGTCGATGTTTAGCGTTACGCTCATGCTGTCCGATTCTGCTCCAAACAGTGGCGCAGCCAATTTCCCGTCCATCATGTCTCTGACTTCGCAGAAGAACTTGTGATCCCCCTGAGCTGCCTTTATGGCGGCCTTGTACACAATCTTTCGAGCGAGTTCGGGGTTTTCCTCAAAGACCTTCTCCAGTTCGTCTTGGATGGGCTTGCGCTTCGGCCTACCGCCAGGGTTGCCGGACTGTCCCGGCTTGTAGCGATATGGAATCGTCTTGTCGGGGTTGCCGCGCACTGTTAGCGCATTGTTTTCAGTGCCGTTGTTCCCCACGATTTTCTGTCCGTCTGCCATCAGTCCACCCTTCTTTCCTATTGGTAGGAATTTCTTTGCCGCAACCCCTTGCAGCATATTTTGAAAAGTACGCGATTTAATCAATTGAATCAATGGCGATGTGAGCGGTTTCTCCTGCCAGCTGACGTAAACGAGTTTCTGGGCCCGTATGTTTTTATCCACACCGAGGGAAATGGGAGGAGGACCCAAGAAATCAGTGTTGCTCTTGTGTCCCGAGCAGTGTCCCGAAATTGCCGAATGGGGTCACATTAGGTGAGATTTCGTGCGTGAGTGCGAATGTAAGTGATTGAGGTTACGTCGCGTAGCGTCGGTCTGGATATTTAGGAAACCGCTGCTCTATCCAACTGAGCTACGGGGCCATAAAGGGCTGTCGTTCTTTGACTTAGTTTACTCGATTGGATGGGAAAACCGTTGCTCCCGGCGCACAGTCGGCGCACGGTAAGGATTTTTCGAGGGAGTCCATTGCCGTCACCGAATCTTCATCCACGCTTTTGATGTAGAGGTTCTGCGTGGTCGCGAGGTTGGAATGACGCAAAATGGCTTGGATCGTCTTTCCGCCCACACCAATGCGGTTTAAGTTGGTTGCCAAGCCGCGTCTAAAAGCGTGCCATCCATGCCACTCGATGCCTGCCTGACGCAGTACTGGAAGGATGGAACGATTGAGCACATTGTTCAGGCTTACTGGTTTCCCGTTTGTGGCTGGGAACATCACGCCCGAGACGGGATTTCCCAGACGTTCGCGATGGCGACCGAGCATAGCCCCAAGTTGCCGAACGACCGGGACGGGAGCTTTGCTGGCCTTCGTTTTCGGTTCGTTGATGTGGCTCTCCCACATCGAATGCGCGATGAAAATCGAGTCATCACGAAAGTTCTCCCAGAGCATGCCACGAATCTCACCGCGCCTCGCTCCCGTGAAAGCGGCCACGGCCACAATCGTGCGAGCGGGTTCAGCAAGAACTGCTAGCATGCGCGTGACTTCCTCCAGGCTGTAAGCGTAAGTGTCACCGCCTTTCGGCGCTGGCGGAATGGCGGTATCGACAACGGGATTCACGCCGTCAAAAAAGCCCTGGCGACTTGGCATGTGCGAAAATACCTGACGCCAGACTTTTGATGTGCTTCAGCGATTGATGTCCCAATTTTCCCTCGGTCTTCGTCTTGTCCTCCGCTGCGATCAGGTCTAGCCACTTCTGCACGTCGCAGGTGCGAACTTCGCGCATGAGCTTTGCCCGGCAACGGCCCTCAAGATGGTGCTTCCACATGTCGGCGTAACCCTTGGCAGTCGAAGGTCGCTTCTGCGCTGCAATGAACGGGAGATACACCCGGTCTACAAAATCGCCGATAGTGACAACTGATTCAGGGCTGCGTCTGTAATGATTCACAGAGGCGAGTTCATTTCCGGCTAGCACTTCGACGCTCTTTTTGGTTTTGTGATTTGCATCAATCGGGGCGATTTGCTTGGCCTTCTGAATGGACGCAGTTTCCCGCCTTCGTTGATGGTGATGCGATACCTCAATATCCACCAGCCAGCACGTTTGTAAATATGACCGTGCTGTTCCCTCTGTCGTGGCATGTTTATCCCTTTCCTTTCTTTGTCTGTGTCCATCGCGCCCTGGCTGCTTTTTCTGCAATCCGTTTGCGCTCCGTGGGCGAAAGGTTTTTCATCCGTGCTTTGGCCGCCTTCTTTCCAATGCGCGAGAAATACTCGGAGAGTTTGGTGTCTTTCATAGGCGGCATCGTATGCTCACCGGGTGAGCATGTCAAGATGGAGTGCTTCCCTTCCCGCTGCGTCTGCGTTCGAGCCATTTCAGCAGCGCAGGATCGTTCCAAGCAAAACGCACGTAACGGCCAAACCGTAAATGCGGAATCGGGTCCAAAGCGCGGCTGCGGACCTGCTCACGAATCCATGAGGCGGGCAGGTTCCATCTCCGGGCCAGTTCATCGGAATCGATGATTTCGCTGGGCGGACATGGCTTTGTGGCTCCAGGCGGCACGGATTCGAGTTCATTTCTCATCGCTGATTTGTCCTAAGAGCCGAATACCGTAGAAGCCTCGTTGCTGTTTGTAGCCTTCTCTTCTCCGATCACGGCGAAGATGTTCTCGTTTAGCCAGCTCGTCGCTGAATTTTCGTTCGGTCCACACGAGCTTCTCGCCCACATGGTCGGACCAGCGCTTGAAACTGCCATAGAGTCGTTCGGTTGGAGTGAAGATTGTTCTGTACTCCTCTGGCTGCAAAATCTGCGGCCCGACTTCTGCGCATTCATCCAGCCAGCGTCCCATAGTGTCTTCGCCTTCAAAGTAGTCGCGGCTTGCCTCGGTAACGGAACGTGGTGGCTTCAACCGCTCTTGTTGCCATTCAACGCACGCGTCGATTTGCCAGCGGAGAATTTGTGGCCACTCCGCGATGAGTTGGTCTTCCAGGTTCTCGATGCGTAATGGCGAACCGGGTGGGAACGAAGCCAGGAATGGCACAATGTAAAGTCGGCCCATAATGGCCGGATCGATGATCCCGAGTTTGGGCTCTTGATTGCCCATGATCCAGTATTTCCGTGTCGCAGGTCGGTCGGTGGGATTGGACCTCATGAAGCGGGCCTTTTGTCGTTCCCGCCCGGTCAGCATTTTTAGCCTGCTTTCATCCCAATATTGCCCCTCGCAGGTTTCCACTGCCGACACCATTCTTGCGTCCCACAAATCCGCGATGTCGCATGGGTGCTGAGGCTGCGCATGTGCGATAAACGTCTCGATGCTCGCAGGCTTGTAATACGTTCCCATGACGCTAGCGATGGTTTTCACGAACACCGTTTTGCCGTTGAACCCGCCGCCAAACAGGAAAAAAAAGCCTCTTCAGAAACGTCAGCGCATAGCGAGTAACCCGCAGCACGGCGAAGGAATCCCTCAAGCTCCGTATCTCCTAGCGTGATGTCTTTAAGGAATCGGCTCCACAATGTCGGAACTGGCGAACTTGGAGGCGCTGGACTCACGGCGGTCACGCGGGTTATGAAGTCGGTCGGAAGGGCTGATCTTAATTTCCCACTTTTCAGTTCAACGGTTCCACCTGGTGTTGCGAGCAGATAGGCGTCGCGGTCCCAAGTTTCCGGCAAAGCTGCCAACCGTTCATCGGACTGAGCAAGCCTCACTGTAGCCGCCACGGTTTTTGCGCTGGCTATCTGTCGTCTTAATCCTGCTGATTTGTCATCCATAACTTCAGAGGCTACTAGCCGACAAATTCCGCGTGCGAGATCGATCTTGGGATCGAAGCTGGCCTGGCGGTCGCGCGGAGTCTCCAACTCCAGCTCGCCGAAGTCGCCCTTGAGAGTTTTTTGCCCTTTCCCATTGCGCGTGTTTCCCCGGTGGTGGCCCACCGCGGTACGCGGTCTATGTCTCGTTTGTGGATGTTGCAAGTTTGGTTGGCAACAGTGGTGCTGAGCACAGGATTGGCTGTCGTGCCAAGCGTGGCTGCTGACAACAGCAGTCAGACCTTTACCGGAAAAGTTAGCGATGCCATGTGCGGCGCAAAGCACACCGAGGGGGAAATCGCCCCCGCAGATTGCGTCCGTGACTGCGTGAAGAAAGGCGCTAAATACGCTTTGGTAGTCGGCGACAAGGTGTATAACCTTGACACCTCGGATCAAGCCGCGCTGGACGAACTTAACAAGCTGGCTTGGGAGCAGGCCAAAGTTACGGGCACGGCCAACGGAGATACCATTGCAGTGAAGTCGGTGACTTCGGCCGCCAAGTAGGAGCCGGAGAATGGTGATCCCAAAACCCGACGCCGCGAATTTGGTAGGTTAGCCCAATCGGTACCGACCGCAGCGCGTTGGAGCCATTCCCGCAGTTGAGAGGCAGATCGTAGGGTCCATCATCCATAGTGAAAACCAGTAAACACCGGTCCCATCTCCGATTCAGACAATAAGGGCTGGGCTCTGAGCTGCAGATCAAGGACTTCCGGCTTCTTGGCTTAATTGCCAAACCCTCGGTTATACTCGACGATGTTCTGAAGGCAAACGCTGGAGGAAAAAGTATGTTTCACTTAATCTGGTATGTTCTTATCGGGCTAATCTCGGGCGTTATCGCGAAATCGGTGATGCACGTGCACATGACGATCTTCTGGACGATCGTGCTCGGCATTATCGGATCAATCATCGGCGGCGGCGTTAGCCACATGTTTTCGCGCCCGACAAACGAACGATATCATCCCGCCGGCCTCATTTTCTCCACACTGGGCGCGATCCTGATTCTCTTCATTTGCTATAAGCTGAAGATTCATTTTCCCCAGGTCAACCCGTTCTAGCTCACGACGAACTAACCTCGTATTGTGGTAAAGAAGAAGCTGTTTGGGGATGATGAATGAGCGTGCAAACCTGTGAGCGGTTTTCGGTCGCTGACTCTATCCGGATGGAGAAAGGCGCGTGCGCGGTCGAAGGTCACGCAACAACTCGATGTCTGGGAGACCTGTCCAACGGCACTAGCTTCCCGGACTCGCAACAACAGCCAGGATTTTCAACGAGACGAATCTCGTTCGCGAGGAGCTTTCAGTCTTTAATTCCGTGCAGTCGCGACGCAGTTCCGGATAATACAACGGAATATTAACTCCATCTCAGAAGAAAATCTTGCTTGATTGATTTCTGTTCCTTCTCATCTAGTTTGGAATACGTAATATCGAGGATGCCGTGAGGCTTTGAGTTCTTCTTGCCCAAAGGTATGAGTAGCGTTATGTAAATTGCGCTGTCCGGAAGGAGACGAACCGGCAGTCATCGTCGCCCATCTTGCCCATGAGCAGCCGCGATTTTACCGCGCGCTGCGGACAACGTGGTTTAGCACCCGAAGGGATGATTACACGTTCAGCTTCCAATACCCACTGAGCGGAGCCTTCTGGACTTTCCGTTCTCCAAGCAGGAGGTTCAATGCTGTCCCGACAATGTCCGGACGCTTTCGAAGTTGTGCAGCCAAATCGTTCTCGCCAACCACCACGTCCCCGGTTGGATAACGGAGATGGACTCTGCGCCCATAGCTTGAGATTCTGTCAGCGAGGGCTCGAACCTCCTTTTCCTTCATTCGCTGGGCGCGTTCGGCACGTGCCTTGTCTGTCTCAAGTGACCGTCTGCATATGAGAGCAATTCCAATGGCACCCGTTACCGCCGCACCGGTTCTCCAGTGGGAGGTAATCCAAGAGGGGAGGCGTGTCAAAAGATTCATCATTCGAAGGCTCTGGATCACTGTGTTTGGTGTTGTCACAGTACCCTTACAGGATCGCAGCACGAAGATCACAGAAGTGTTACGCCTTCGGCGGCCTACAAACTGAGCTTTATTCAAAAAGGAACGTACTCCAGCAAGTTCCAGCCATGCCCGTCAGCCATTGCTCGTGCACCGATTTTCCACCTGACCGGCTTTTTCGAGACTAAATGAGATGGCCTCAGTCAGTGGCTTACGTCACGTTGGCATCGAGCTATCCTCGCGATTGTTCTTTTACACGCTTTAACAACTCCTTGACGAATCATTACGTGCTTTCGCCGGTTCACTCTAATCCAATGTACTGAAGCAAGAAATCAGTAAGGAATTGGAGGGTCATATGACAGTCCGTAAATGGATCATGGCAACGGCAGCACTGGCGATCGGACTCAGTGCTGGCGCGTTCGCAGAAAATCAACAGCGGGGCAAGGGCCGCTACGATAATGAGTCCGTGTATGCCCAACATTATTCCAACTATCGCGATTATGCTTGGAACAACAGCTACCATGGTCGGGATCGAGAACGTAACGGTGGTGATCGTGACATGCGGAATCGTGATCATAGTGATCGTGATCGTGACCACGGCCGACGCGATGACGGCGTCCGAGGCGGGTAGGACCGCTGGCAGCAATTAGCTACTTAGTTAGCGCGGGAGAGCCCCCACTAGCAAGGAGTGGGGCTCGTTTTCCCCGAATGGGGAACGGGCTAATGTTCAATATCGAAATAAATCTTCGTTGCGGCGCGGTACGAGACTATCTTCTTGCCTTTGATGGCAGCATTGAACTGGCCTTCGGCGGCAAGCTCAGCATAGGTCCGGCCTTTCGGGTCACCCGGGTACTTCTGGTCGGCCATATCGGCATAGGCATCGGTTAGATCCTCTCGGGTGGAGACTTCCGGCCCGTGGCTGTACAATTCCCTAACACCTGGGAAACCCCAACGATTAATTTCGCAACATACGGGTGAATACACACCCTTTAGGTGACGCTTGTGATCGGCCCGGCGTGAAGCAAGCGAATATTCCTAGAAGGAGTGCCATGCGAATTCTGCTTTACAACCCTGACAACGGCGTAACCCGCAACTTCATGCCCCATCTCTGGATGTTTTTGCTCCAGGCGCTCACTCCTCCCGGACATGAAGTTTTGCTGATCGATGGCAATGCCAAGCCCATGGACGAGGCTCAAATTGCGCAGTTCGTTCGCGACCAGAACATCGGGCTGGTTGGTATCGGCGCAATGACCAGGATGGTTGCCAAGGCGTATCGCATGGCTGATGCTATTCGCGCCGCCGGGGTTCCGGTGGTCATGGGAGGGCCGCACGTAACCGAAGAGGCCGATGAAGCTCTCGGCCGCGATGGTGGCCCGCGCCATGCCGATGCCGTTGCCTTGGGAGAAGCCGATGAGACCTGGCCGCAAATCGTGAAAGATGCTGTTCGCGGTGCGCTAAAGGAAATCTACGCGCCGGTTCAAAACCACAATTCCTGAAACATTGGAAGCGGCGGTCGTGAGGGTCCGAATGTCAGTCACTCGACACTAACCCATAACCGCCCTTTAAAAGGGCTGTCCGCCTTCTCAGGGGACTGCCGCGTTAAAGCAGCTTGCAAAATACTGTTTTCCCAATAGTGGGACTGTCCAGAATTGCTCACTTTCAAAGAAATCTGAGGAGTATCTCTCCGCTCTTACTCTCGCCCCCCGCCTGCCTCCGCGTCTCCCGCTCCCGCCGCGCCGCGCGGTCCACACAATTCCCAACTCAACCGCTCGACATTCAGGTAGGGGTGGAGCATTTTCGCCTCAATGCGTATAACCCCCAGCTCGCGTTGACTTGTCTCCAGAGCGTCCCTAACATGGCAGCCCTGAATAGGTCCAATCTTGATCGGCCAAACCATCTGGCACTACCACACTGTCGAGAAGCTCGGTGGTGGCGGGATGGGCGTGGTCTGCAAAGCCGAAGACACTGAACTTGGCCGCTTCGTGGCTCCTAGGCCACGTTCGCAACAGAGTGGAACTAAGAAACTAAGGAGAACAGATTATGTCAATTTTGGCCTGGATCGTGTTGGGTCTGATTGCTGGGTTTATCGGCAGCAAACTGTTCAACAAGACTGGCGAAGGCGTATTGCTAGATATCGCACTGGGAATCGTCGGCGCGGTAGTCGGCGGTTATCTTTTCAATGTGTTCGGAGCGCATGGCGTGACGGGCGTAAATCTCTATAGCCTGTTTGTGGCAGTGGTTGGCGCAGTGGTCGTCTTGGTTCTGTACCACGCCATAAGGCGCGTGTGAGTAACGCCTGCAGGGCTGAACAATCAAGGGAGCGCGGCTGCGGAGACGAAACGCCGCGCGGCTTTGCCGCCGATTGTTCCAAGCTATAGACATGCCTCCTAGAGGGCCCGCTAGCAGGGCTGGGGAGCGGAGCCAAAACAAAGCGCCCCAGATTGGATCTGAGGCGCGTCCCAAACAGCGCGTTTAAGCAGCTCTCCCCATAGCAACTGCTCAGCGACAAGACTCTAGACCGCTTCATTGCAGACGTAAACAGCCTACTCGAATAGGTAGCATGCTAGACGAATGGTCGTGGGAAGCGTGGCATTTCGTCTCGCACCCAGGCCTGGGGAGCAGGCGTTTTACGCGGTGCCGAGACTTTTGTGGCAATGACACCTTACAATTGCAACCAGCACGTTCTTCATCTAATCAGCCTATAGCGAGTCGATTGAACCTATGAGGGAGGTGCGTTAATTGAACATCGCACTTATCGTAGCCCCATTCATTGCCATCCCTCCTGCTGACTATGGTGGAACCGAACTGTTCGTAGCCCATCTTGCTGAAGGCCTCCAGAAAACAGGTATCAACGTCGTGGTGTACGCCAATGGCGAATCTACGATCAAGGTGGAGCATCGCTGGATTTATGAGCACTCGCAGTGGCCCATCAAGGTACCCGAGCATGCTTGGACTCGAGAACTGAACCACTATTCTTGGGCGGTACACGACGCCGCGAAGAGTTGTGACATTATTCATGTGCAGTCGGCGCAGGCAATTTCACTATCGCGCTTTATCGATCGGCCGATGGTTCTGACCCTTCATGGACCCCATGAGCCGAAGCTGAGTGAGTATTATGCTTATTACCCTCAGATCAACTACGTGTGTATTAGTGACTTCCAGTGCAAACAGGAATCCATGCCCAAGGTACACACGATCCATCATGGGATCGATCTCGGTCTCTATCGACTGGTTGAACAGAAACAGCAGTACCTTAGCTTCATCGGTCGGATTGCTCCTATCAAAGGAACTCATCTTGCGATCGATGTCGCCAAGCGTACGGGAATCCCGCTGAAGATCGCCGGAGAGGTACAGCCGATGTATCGTGAGTATTTCGAAAACAAAATTAAGCCGCAGATCGACGGAAAGCTTGTGGAATACATCGGATTGGCCGACCTGCAGGGCAAGAACGAATTGCTGGGCAATTCGATGGCCATGCTGTTCCCAATCCAATGGAACGAGCCGTTCGGGTTAGTCATGGTCGAAGCAATGGCGTGCGGCACACCGGTGCTCGCGATGCCCGGCGGCTCGGTCCCTGAGGTCGTGCGTGACGGAATTTCGGGATACCGTTGCCGTTCGGTTCGGGATATGGCCAGGCGGGCCCGCGACCTGAATATGAATCCAGCCACCGTACGTCATTACGTGGAAGAGAATTTTTCCATCGAGCGGATGGTGAGAGAGTACGTAACGCTGTATGAGGACGCGCTTCGTGAGACCGGGGGCAGAAAAATTGCTTAATTCCTGGCGCATCCTGCCAAAACTGCTTGATTTCTTGAAAAACGAGAAATTCCCGAGGTTTACGGTCACGCTCATACTGGCGGAACTGGCATGCCTGATTCTTCACTCATCCGTGGTTTCCCGTGTGAACGCCTGCGCCACGATCTCCTGTAGCAGCGTAGGCTGCTTCTCCAGAACCTCTTCAAGTGCTTTGAGGAAGGCCTTATGCTTGGGCCGGCCTCCGGGGTTACCACTGACTCCCTTGGGCCCGGGTTTTAAGTTCTCGCTTCGGCCTTCACTTAATTGCAGCTACCCCGCCCTTGACACTCTTAAATGAACCACTAAGGCTTTCCCTTTGGAGGTTTGGGCTGAGTCCGGCTGGCAGGCTGCTGTTTCTCCTGCAACTTCTGCTGCTGCATCGTGTGTTTCTGCTCCAACTGCTGTGTCTGTTGCTGGTGCTGCTGCTCTAGCTGCTGCTTTCGCGATTCATCAGATTTCTGTTTCTCCAGCCGCTGGTGATCCTGTTCTTGTTTCTGCTGGAGTTTCTGGTGATCCTGCTCTTGCTTCGCATAGAGCTTTTCCTGCTGCTGCTGGTATTTCTGGTCCAGCTTTGGATTGCCTGTGCTTGGAGGCGCGGGCCGTGCAATCGGCGAAAGATCCCGAGGATGGACTGCAGTGCTGGGGCGAGGAACGGACTGATTCGGCTGCGGTGACGGCGGACGATTCAGTGTAGGCGGACTTGGTTCCGGACGATTCGGCTCGGGTCGATTGTTCGGCTGCGCCGCGGGCGGGCGGTTCGGTTCAGGACGATTCGGCTCGGGCCGGTTATTCGGCGTCGGCTGATTCGGCTGCGGTGACGGCGGACGATTCGGCTGGGCAGGATTCGTCGCGCCGGGGCGCTCGTTCGGATCATGCTGGTTGCCAGATCGGGTCGCCGGCTGGTTTGCAGGCGGCGTATTGGCGGGCGGTCCCGGTCTCCGGGCATTGGGCGAATTCCCGGGCTGGTTCCCCGGCCGGCCCATGTTTGGCGTAGCCGGCTTTCCCGGTGGCGCTTGCTTGACCACAGGCTGCGCGGCAGCGGCATTGGCGGGTCGTAAACTCTGCACTTCTTGACGTGCCAGCGGCTGTCCAGGATGCGCTGCCAGAGCCTGCTGCTGTTTTGCGAAAGCCACAGGCGGCGGAGGTGGTGTCGCCTTGGCGATCACTTGTCGGCTAGCCACTGCTGCCGGCGGGGCAGCTACTCGTCCCGCACTATTCGCCCGCAATCCGAGCACACTCTCTCGCGAGGGAGCCACTGCAGCTCTCGAACTCACAGGCGCAGAAGCCACCTCCCGCGCGTTCACAGCAACCGCGGCTCGAGCCACAGGTTGCGCGCTGACGAAAGCCCGCTGCGGAACCGCCGTTACTGCTCCCGCTACATTTCTGTTCACATACGTGACATTCGTAATGTTGGTGGTTTTGTTGACGATGGTGGTGTTGTAGACATTGGTGATTGTTGTCGTGTTGACGGTCGTGTTGCTGATGTTGACTCGATTGACGTATTCCCGGCTCACGCTATACGACGGTACGTAGACTTCGCGCGGGCCGAGGGGAAACCATCCCACATTGCCGCCGAACCCGCCACCGGCACCGATAAAGACCACCAGCGCGGGCGCGTACACCGGCACTACTTCCACAGGCCCGGCTACCCAACCCCAACGCCCGCCAATGGTCACCCAGCGCCCGTAGTGAAACGGGGCGTAGCCCCACGAAGAATCATCTACCCATGTCCAACCCCAGGGAGCAACCCAGTCCCAGTGGCCTTCCCGATAAGGTGCCCACCCGGTGGAAACCCGGTTGGGGAACCAGACATGCCCGTAGTTGGAATCGTCGCGCCAGTCGCCGTTGTCATCCAGATCCTCGTAACCAACGACATCATGCGAAAGATATCGCGCCGAGCGTGACCCTTCGTAACGACGGTCGCGGTTGTAAGCCCAGTTATCAAATTCATCGGGGCCCCCGATCTCCACCACGTCAGCATTCAGCGACTCCGTGCCGCTGAAGGTGCCTCTTTGTCCGGCGTGGAGTGTGTAGGTCTGACCGTTGCCAGTCGATTCGCCCTCGCCTTCACGGACACTGACCACCGTGTAGTTTCCGTCTTGACTCGCTTCAACTCGGTAACTTCCGGGTTGGAAAACCGAAAACGCTTGGTTGGCCGTATCGATCTCGAAAATATCGTCGCGGTTCAGCCGGCGTACTCGAATATTGAGCGCCCCCGAGGTCAGCTGGATTTGGACCGTGCGGTCATCCAAGTTCAGAAATGAGAAGCCGGTGTTGGCCGCCAGACGAATCGCCGCCGATCCCAATTGCAATTCGGCGCGCGAGTCCCGGTCGGCCCAGAGCTTATCTCCGGTCGTCATCGGGCGGTTGGGAACCGCCTGGACCCAATCCGATTCGCCCGCGGGTTGAAAGGACACCGAGCCCTCCATGTAGCCCAGTCTTGCCACTCGGCCAGGAGGATCATTCTGATCTTGCGCAGCCGCTCGTCGGGAGGAGGTTGCGGTCAGAAGCGCAATGCTGAGTAGCACGGTCGTCCAACCCGCCACCTTGTTCAGTGCTTTATCCACGTAGAGTGCCCTCCACACTTTTTCTCTTGGGGAATATCGGATTTCCGGAATTTCCGCCAAGTTTAACAACTCGCGGCACATTCCGCGCCGGTCCTGAACATCGCCGCCCTGCGAGGTTGCTACCAAAATTCTTACTTACTGCAAGTGTCGCTCACCATCTTGAGGGTTGTAACGCGCAGATCACCGTACTCGTCTTTGCTGGATGCCTTCTCAACCTGTCCCTCTTTTTGTTCCTTATTCTCTTCTGCTTTTGTTTCGCGGGCAGGGGTGCCGGCGACCGTCACTTGGTGGCCAACATGCTGGTCAAGCTTAACGCTACTGCTGCGGAGGCCCCAGCTCTTGCCGTCTTCGCCGGTGATGGAGAATTCGCCCGGCTCGTCGCCTTTCTGCAAGCACCCGGTTACGGTCTTGGTATGACCCATGGGCTTCTGTTTGGCTTCAGCTTTCCCTTCGGCTACCGCTTGGGCTTTTGCTCCACGAATTTCTGCAAGGAACGGCTTTGCTGCGGATGGAGCTGGCACCTTGCCCAACAGCAAAGCCCGAGTTGTGACCTTGCGTCCGTATATCGCGTGCCGGGAATCATCGTCTTGGCGGATCGATGCACCTTCCAACGTGAGCCCGGCGAACGCACCCTTGGCACGAGAGTAGGTCAGGATCTCTGTATCCAACTTCCAATCCGTACCGGCCGAGGCATGCCGTCCCACTGGACCCGCTGCTGCTGAAGCGTCCGCTCCAAGTTGGAAATTACTCGAGAGCAGCTTTTGCATCCCCTTTTCATTCTGAATGATCATTACCAGGTCCACAGCTTCTACACCGATCTGCAGCCCCCAGCTTCCGCCCGAAATCGTGATGAACGCGGGAGCACTCCAGCCATTCGCCGTGCGGCAGGTGGCTACGCCTTTGCCTCCTTTACCTCCGAAGACAAAGCCACCTTTGACCATGTGCGGCACAACGGCTATGCACTTTGCGTGCTCCAACACCTCTTCCGGGATTCCGTTGTCAGGCGCACTCATAATTGCGTGTACCACGTTGGTAGCGTTGTCTAGTCGGTCGGTGGCGTCTTCCCGCGCCGACCCTGCCCAACACAGAGTGCCGAGACTCAGCATCGCAAAGAAGTACATTACTTGTTTCATGGGACAGCCTCATTTCTGTTACGTCTGCGCCGCCTCTGGCTCCGTGCTGTGTGTCCACCCGCACACAAATCCGTGTAGACATGCCGGGCACCGAGTCAACTCCGACCGTAGCAAAAGAGGATTCAAGAGGTCTGAGCAATAATGATCACGTCATGTATATG
>Ga0207139_1058_pt1 | contig 24232 bp, 17 predicted proteins | sample Alteio_BWMinHeat_7_FD_153585 | JGI IMG/M metagenome (GOLD analysis project Ga0207139, IMG submission 153585) | Enriched cells from forest soil in Barre Woods Harvard Forest LTER site, Petersham, Massachusetts, United States -... | ecosystem: Environmental > Terrestrial > Soil > Temperate forest >... | reverse complement strand
CAGTCGAAGCGCGGGTTTTGCAGGCCACTCCAGCGTCATGACTCGTTCCGCCAGAGGCGTCGGAAGGAAAGTAACTGTGATGGCTTGCGAAATGAGCCAATCCCGAACGGCTGGCGGATCGTTTTTAGCGATGTCGGTAACTAGATGGACGCTTGCCCCAGCGGCAAGATACGGCCAGACTTCCCAAACGGCCGCATCGAAACCCAAGGCAGCCAACTGACTTGCATGATCGGTATGAGTTATCTTAAACGCATTCCGATGCCAGGAAATAAGGTTCAGCAGCCCCCGATGAGTGAGTTCGACGCCTTTCGGTTCACCAGTTGAGCCGGAAGTATAGATGACATAAGCGAGATTGTCCGCCGTGGCTCTGCTCGCAATCTCGTCGGATGGTTGGTCAATCGCCATGTTTCCTTCGGGATCTAGGGTAACGACGTGCTCCGGTTGCACCGGCAACGTGGATGCCAGACAAGCACCAGTTATGACAATCCGAGTCTGCGCGTCATTTATCAGGAACACGAGCCGATCTGCTGGGTAACTCGGGTCCAGAGGTAAATACGCTCCGCCCGCCTTAAGGACAGCGAGGGCCGCGACTATCATCGCGAGCGAGCGATTCAGGTAAATTGCCACAATGACATCCGGACCAACACCGAACGCCCGCATTAGATGTGCCAGCCGATTAGCTCTTTCCTCAAGCTGCTGATAGGTAAGTGACATCCGGCCATGCGTCACCGCAATCGCCGTTGGTGCCGCAGCGGCTTGAGCGGTTACAAGTTGCGGGAGGCATACGTCCGATGCAGACTCTAACTGAGTGGAGTTCCATATCTCCTCCACATGAGCGGGAGGAATTTGACTCGGAAGCGGCGGTGTAGAAACGATTGACATGGTAACTCTCCTTAAACTTTAGCTGGGGCGTTAGGCAGTAACAAATACATCACCAGACCTGGCAAATCGAAAATACATAACTGTCGTGGCGGCGAGAATGGACGGTACAACCGCCCTGCACCAGGTTTTTGCTGAAGGACTCGACAAAATCGACCTCAAATCGGGATTGCTCCGGGACCCAGTTGAGTTCGACTTCCTTGAAATCAATATAGCGGCGGTAGAAGGGGTAGAGAGCCTTGTAGAGAGCTTCCTTGGCAGAGAAGATCATCGCGAGGCGTCCTTGGAAATCCTCTCCGGAAGAAATCCACTCGAACTCCGGACCGCGACAAGTGATCTGGCTGATGTCAATTCCTCGCAACCTTGTCAATGACTCTAGATCCACTCCAATTCCGAACTGCTTTGAACCGTAAGCTGTAATGGCAATAGTCCACGGGTAACAGTGAGTGATAGAACCTACGACTCCCTCGGGCCAGAGGGGCTCTCCTCTTTGTCCGCGCAGAACAGGAGGCGGATTAATAAATCCCAAACGTCTCAATGCAAGGTGGGCTGCGCTTCGTCCTGACGTCCACTCAGTCACTTTGGTTGCGCAGGCACGTGGTGCCAGAAGCCGTGCCTCGTCGGGATGCAGCATGTAATCATTTTCTCTGCCAGACGTTACGGCAACTGAACAGCTTCCCGTGAAACCATGCGAGTTTGTGACATTGTCCACAGCGTCAACAACTACGGCCTCCAAGGTTTTCGAGTGATTCATGAAGAACCCTTTTCGGCCGGTCACAAATTGGTTCTGTCGAAATGCACTTAGAGACGTCATTTGATTCGGTACGTTACGGTGAAAGGAAAAGTGGAGTTCTAGTACGACAAGGGTTCTTACGTAACCTCATTTGCGGGAAGTACTTGACCCCTCTCTCCATTCATAGCCAAGGTAGGAGCCGTGGAAAGATCGTTCAGGGAACTGTCAGACTCCTTAGCAGGTTTCCGAATAAACTGTCGTCTGATTCGATCGGTCAGATCAAAAACCGATTGCAATTCCAGCTCAAGTTCCCACAGATCTGAATAAAAGTTCTTGCGCAGTAAGTGTTGCTGGTTTGATGCCTCGTCGGGCATGTTGTTCCCACCGAAACAGGACGCAAAATAGGAATAAGTCGTAGTTGCCAGTTCCATAGCCTCACATGACATGTTGTCTTGTTTACCGAAAGGAAATGCAAAGAATCGAACCGGTTTGCCGAGCTGTGCTTCCAAGTCGCTCTTCGATCCCATGATCTCCGACTTCAATCTCGCTCGATCATTGGAACCACAGTCGAAGTGCGTACGTGTGTGGCTGCCAAACTCGGCTCCTCTCATGCTCCAATATCGGATTTGATCCCAAGTCAATGGCAATGCCCCGACTGCTCCCTGCACTACGTCATGATGAAATTCTCGGTGATCATCCACTGGTTCGGTACTCACAAATAGGACAACGGGAATTCCGGCCTCCTCAGCGACTGCCCGCATGTTGATGAAGTTTTCGCCGTAACCGTCATCGAAAGTAATCACAACCGTCGGGCGTGTTACGTTTCCTGAACGTAAGAGCTGCGACGCTTCAGATAGGCTTACAATGTGATAGTGTTTTTTCAGGAAACAAATTGAGTGCCAGAACGTTGTTGTGGAAGTGCCCATGCGGTGTGGACGATCTGATATTAGATGGTGCGCGAGGATGAGCACTGGATATTGGCTGCGCCACCGACGATACCAGTTGCGCCAGACGAAAAACGGCGAACATAACAACAAGGTCTCCATGCATAGTTTCCACACTGACCGACAGCGATAAACCGAGCGCACTACCGCCATTCGTGACCGCTCGGATGAGTCAATCTGCGCAACGTAAGGTGAGAACATCTTGTCGATCCATTCTCGCACTGCTCCTGAGGCTTTCTCTGCATCGCCAACTATGTTCTTCACGGTTTGTACTAGCAAATCGTCCGATATCAAATCGAGTTTGAGGGTAAGGCCAGGCAGTGCATCGTAGCTTTGTATAGGAACTTTAAAAGATGCAACTGGAATTGCCGAATCCGAACCTGTTTTGGCGTATTCAACGATGAGCTGAATGCTCTCTTTTGCAATGGAACTTGACTTATCTTGAAATGCTCGGATCAAACCGCGTAGAGGCGACTGCATCAATTCCGGACTCATCGGAATGTCGCCGAGCATGATTACCAGGTCGGCGTTACTTGCACGCACGAAGTCGCAGAGTGCGTCGTTATCGTCGCTGTCCGTTAACAGAAAGCGGCAGCCACTCTGCTGGCATTCTTCTGCGAGCCTGCTGATAGTGAATTGGTTCCGGCTATTCACAGTGCGCGGACATCCGTGAACAAACCAAAGCACCCCATGGATGACGTGAGCAAGCATCGAATAAACGCGCCGTTGCATGCCCGACTGCGCCTGAGAAAATACGAACGGAAGGTGTGATTCGGTAGTCGCAATCAATCGCTGCTCGAGGGGAAGCGATTGCAGAGGCCGTTGCGCGATCCCAGAGACTTTTACGCCGGGTATTTCTCGCATGAGGCGATCGGCTACTCTGCAGGTGCGCGTGGCACGCACATTCGAAAAAAGCACTATGCGAAGATTACTCATGAGAGAGGTGTTGAAGTTCAGGAAAACAGTTCCCTGATCTGACTCAGAGAGGTGTCAACGAAATTCCGGCACACGTAGGTTGCGCCTGCACCCAGAAGGAGTCGCGCCCGATGTTCTTCCGCGATTCCTACACACTCCATTCCGGCGGCCTTTGCGGCCCTAACTCCCGAAACGGAGTCCTCAAAAACAAGTGATTCTTCTGGTCGAACCTGCATCTGCTCAGCAACTCTATGAAATATCGCGGGATCCGGCTTGCCATCTTTGACTTCATCTCCGGTAACGACCGCTGCGAAGTGGCTCTTGAGCTCCAGAAGGTTCAAAATGTGATGTACTCGAGATCTGCTGCCAGATGATGCAACAGCAGTCAGAACGGCGGCGCGATTTAGGTCCTGCAACAGTCGTTCAACACCTTCGATCGGCACTAAACTCTTGCACTCCTCGTGAAAAAATAAATCCTTCTTGCGACCATAGGAGTGAACCTGGTCGTCGGTCAGCTCTCCCACGAAGTACCGTAAAATGTCCTGTCTTTTTCTCCCGTCCCGAACAAATTCAAGCTGTTCATCGTTCACCGTTATGCCCAACGTCAACAAGAATCTTCTCCAGGCCCTCATGTGCAGTGGATGGCTATCCGCCACGACCCCATCGAGATCAAAAATCACGCTTTTTAACACGTGGACCCTTAGGCTATGCGACCGCATCCAAACCAGGCCAAGTCAATTGGGCGTGCTCGTAGCTAGGAAGAGTTCCTATATCTACTAGGTAGTCGGCAATCGGGAAGGCGGCCATGCGCCCCAGCAATCTTGGAAGTACATGAAATCCGAGATCAACAGGTGTCTGATCGGGGATCAAGTCAAATATTGCCGGAGTCGCAATCACTATCCCGGCAAATGCGAGATTGCCGGATGGGTTCTCTGGTTTTTCGACGAAGGCCCGAACGATGTGATCGCGATCGACCGTGACAATGCCACATTGCTTCGGGTTCGAGACTTGATAGACGCCTATGGTTGCTATCTGACGGTGGCTGCGGTGGAACATCATCATGCGCGTAAGGTCGGTGTTGGTCAGCACGTCGCCGTAAAATATCCAAAAGTCCTGGTCGGAGCCGACCCAAGCCCGGTTCGTTAGCAATGTTCCGGCGCTCCCTAGGAGGCTCTCCTCATAGGTAACAGTGACACGTGTCGCATCACCATGATCTCGAAGATAGCTTCTTACAACATTCGCGTGAGCGTGCGTATTGATCAAAACGTCGCCAATATCATGCCGTCGACAAAGCTCGAGCCAAACTGCCAGGACAGCCATATCGTGAATCGAAATCAGGCACTTGGGAATGTTATTCGTCAAAGGGCGAAGGCGTTCGCCATTGCCTGCAGCTAATATGAAGGCCTTCATCGCGAGAGACTCTTTCCGATAAAAAGGTTTCTGCTCATGACCAGTTGCCTAGAGTCGGCTGAAAAGCAAGCGAAGGCAAAAATGTCCATTGCATGCCGCACTTCTCGTCTCTATCTATGAATGGGTCGTTCACAACTACCTGGGCGCCCTGGGTATCAAGCCCGAAAGCCATCTCCTGCAGCTGCAGTTTTGTCAGGGCCTCGCGAACTTTTGTCTGATGCTGCGGTTTACAGAACAAAAGCAGAAAACCCCCACCTCCGGCTCCCGCAATTTTCCCGCCTAGAGCACCATTTTCCCTTGCTACGGCATATGCTTCATCGATAAATGGCGTCGAAATATTAGAGGAGATGTTCTTCTTGGCCTCCCAGCCGTCGTGCAGCAGAGCTCCGAATGTCTGTAGGTCACCTTTTAACAATGCCTTGCGCATATGCTCAGCCAGATTCCGAATCTCATGCAAGGACTCGACGGTCGATCCCGCTGAATTTTTCGTGGATTGTTCTTGCTCCTTCAGAAGCTTCCATGAATCATGCGCCACTCCGGTAAAAAACAACATGAGGCTACTCTCAAACTCGCGAACAAGATCAGTTCGCAGCGGGAGGCGCTCCACATTAGTACTTCCGTCCTTTTCGAAGTTTATGAAGTTCATGCCGCCGAAAGCAGCCGCGTATTCGTCCTGTTTTCCTACAGGTTTGCCGAGAATGTTGCGAGCGATGTGGAATGATCGTTCCGCCAGCTCATACTTGGAAATCGGAAGATCAAGATATGTTGTGAGTGCTCTGAGTACTCCGACGCAGACGCTAGCCGAAGATCCCAGCCCGGTCCCAGCTATAATCTCGGAAGCCAAAAATAAATCAACCGAGAGATTACGGCCGAGCTCCTTTATGACCGCAAGCGGAATTTCGAGCGCACTATGTTTGACATCCATTCGGGAGAGGTCGCGCCATGTTTCAACCACCCGCAGATCCGATGAGATCACCTGAATGTTCCCGTCGATCCTTTTTTGCAGGATGGTATAGAAGTACTTATTGATGGAGGTGCTTAGAACCGCACCACCGAACTTTTCGTAGTACACTGGGAGGTCAGTACCTCCACCCCCAAAACTAATCCGCACCGGACTGCGTACTATTAACATTCCATATTCTCCCAATTGCAAGGTCGCTACGTTGTGTTGTCGTGATCAAAGGAGAAATCGAAAATCGATGTTCCTGCACAAGCCTGAGAAAGAGAGTCCAGGCCGTCTGCAGGACCAGGCAGAGGTCCAGGAATAAAGACCAGTGGAAGATGTATTGAAGATCGAAGTGGACCTTCTGCTCTGAAGAGTGCTGTTCACGAAGACCATGAACCTGTGCTAACCCGGTCAGTCCCGGTTTCACATTCAAGCGCTGACGCTGCCAGATGGAGTAGTGCTTTATCCTTTCAAGAGGCTCTGGACGCGGGCCGACCAAACTCATCTCTCCTTTTAGAACATTAAAAAGTTGGGGTAACTCTGTGAGACTGAACTGCACGAGGAATCGCTCGTGACCGACAAGATTGGCCTCGTCCCGCTCAACGTTTAATCGATACATCCTGAAGGAGACTTCGTTCTTGCCGCAACGCTTCTCTTGTTTGAAAGCCTTTCCCTTTTTCCAATGTAGTACTGCTGCGGAAAAAGCCACCAATGGAGAAGCGAGCACCAACAGACATGCAGCTCCCAGAAAATCCATTATCCTTTTCACGTAAAGTCCAAGGAGCGGGAGGGTTTGCTCTTCCAGCGAGAGTAAGGGCACATCTTCGATCTCCGTCAGCCTCGCTTTGGAGAGATAGAGTTCGAAATGCTGTGGCACGATTTGAATTCTCAGCCCGGCTTTGCGGCAACTAGAGATCAACTGTTCTATCTCGGGATGAGGTGGCACTGACTCAGCGAGAATTAGTTCCCGAATATTGTTTTCTTTTAACAAATCTAGAATGTTTAGGGTGCGAACTGAAACCATGCCCAATCCGAAGGCCAATGCTTTGCCGCAAGGTTCTGCCTCCGAAGGAGAAAGAACGCCTGCAACTTCCATCGAGAGTTCGGGATGTCGTTCAATTTTGACCAGAAGCTCACGTACAATCCGACCGCTACCGACGATAACCACCTTTCGTCGTGGCCGTATTTGCACCTGCGATCTGACGATCCAGTATGCGATGCAACGCGTAGCTACGAAACCTGCCGGCAAGAGGCAACCTAAGTAGAGTATTTCCCGTCGCGGATAAAAGTGTTGTGTCAAGAAGGCAAATATCAGCAATGATCCAATTAAGTAAGCGTCCCCAACAAAAGCTTGCGCGAAGACACTCGGCAGGTACCAGCCTCGACAAAACCCTTGAAGATCTTTGCTGAAGTAAAGTAGGGTCCAGATTAACGCAGCCATCAATACAGCAGGGAAGTAGAGATGGCTAAGTAGAGTGTCAGGATCTGGCGAGAGTCCTCTACCGAGTATCGTGGCAACCCCCATGGAAATAACAATCCACAACAGGTCCGCCCCTAAGAGTGAGTGCTGAAGCCGTCGGTTCATAGTTATTGTCGTTCTCCAGAACGCATCATGCAGCTTTTGCAAGCGTGCTTTCGCAGAGTTGCTGTTCCCATTGCCACGCTCCTGCGATGATCTGTGTCAAATCGGAGTGCTTCGGCTCCCATCCAAACTCGTCAATGAGCTTCTTGGGGCTAGCGCACAAAACCGCAGGGTCGCCCGCGCGCCGTGGTGCAGTTCGCAACTCGATTCTCCGTTTGCTTATATGAGCTGCCGCCTCGCAGACTTCTTTTACGGAATAACTCGTGCCGGTGCCAATGTTGTACACATGAAATCCCGGAGATTCTAGTTTCCGGAGCGCCAAAATATGTGCTTCTGCGATGTCCATGACATGGACGTAGTCGCGTAGGCATGTCCCATCGGGTGTAGGGTAGTCAGTCCCGTAGATGTCAAAGTGTTTTCGTCGACCTGAGGCTGTCTGCAACACCAGAGGAATGATGTGAGTCTCGGGATCGTGGCGCTCACCCCAATGGGATCCTCCTCCGCATGCATTGAAATAGCGGAAAGCAACCACGCTCCACCCGTATGCGGAGGCGTACCATCTGAGAATTTGCTCGAAGACCAACTTACTTTCGCCATAAGCATTCGTCGGTCGCTTGTCATGGTCCTCGGGCATGGGAACGGTAATTGGGGAGCCGTAAACTGCTGCAGAAGATGAAAAAACAAATTTTCGAATCCCGTACTTTCGAAGGGTTTCTAGCAGCATGATGCCAGAACCCACATTCGCTGAGAAAAATAGTCCTGGATTCGTCACCGATTCCGGAATCAGGGCCTTTGCTGCGAAGTGAAATACGACGTCAAAACCATGCGAAGAGAGTAGAGTGGATAAGCAATCGGAGTCGCCAAAGTCAAACCGGTGTACTCGCACATTCCTGGGAACTGCTTCCGAGTGTCCAGTGGAAAAATTGTCGAGTACTTCAGGTGAAAATCCCTTTTGCACGAGTTGAGCGCAGCAGGCCGATCCAACATATCCGGCCCCACCCGTTATCAAGATTCGATCCATTAGAAGGCTCCTTCCGTCTTCAGTACTCTCAATGGAGTCCGAAGAAGAATGGCTAAATCCATTCCCAAGCTCCAGTTCTCCAGATAGTGGAGATCCATGCTGACTCGCTCCTCATACGAAACGTTCTGCCTGGCGAAAACCTGCCAATATCCTGTCAGACCGGGCTTGGAAGAAAGCAGGACTCTCTTGTGACTGCCGTACTTTGCGAGCTCTGGAGTTGTGATCATGCGAGGACCCACAAGACTCATTTGCCCGAGCAGCACGTTGAATAATTGGGGCAGTTCGTCCAGACTGAATTTCCGTAAGAAGCCACCTAACCTCGTGATCCGTGGATCATCGACAAGCTTGAAGTTACGCTGATATTCTGCCTGGAGAGCAGGATTTGAGGCCAGAATAGAATCCGCATCTCTCCGCATGGTACGAAACTTAAACGCATCAAACTCACCCGCGACGCCAACCACCCGTCTGCGATAGATGACCGGAGCTCCATCGCCGAAGTACACCAGCAATCCAGTCGCTACGAAAACTGGAAATAGCAAAATGACGAGGACTGTTGCACCGACGAGATCGATGCAGTTCTTGAGGAAACACTGGAAGCGCAAGTTCCTTTGTCGCATAGCTAGATTCGCTGTACAACAAGGATCAGACGAAAAGCGTCTTCGCAAAATCGGTACGCGATTCACACTAAACACAGAAAAAGATTCAAACTAAAAGCTAAGAAGTCGTTGTGCAGTATGGAGGCATCTAGACGGTATCGATGGTCAGATAGACGAGATAATTATGCCCAGTGGTCACAGTTGTGGTGCTTCAGGCTGCGATAGCCGCTGTGGAAGTTTGATCATTCGAAGCTTCTTGAGCTATCCGATGTCGAACGACGGTGAATAGGGCATGCGTGATGCCCAATTGCAAATCCTCAATGATTTGCATATTGTCTGAAGGGATAATCATGCAAAAGTCGCAGAGCTGAGGCATTTTTCCACCCTTGAATCCAGTCAAGCCGACGGTGATAGCTCCGATTTCGCGAGCGACCTGAAGTCCCAAGAGGACATTGGGCGAAGACCCGCTGCCGCTGATGCCAAAAGCGATGTCCCCGTCTTGAATGAAATTACGCAGTTGCTCGGCAAAGATCTGCTCATAAGCTGTGTCATTTGCCCAAGCTGTAATGAGGGGTATGTTGTCGGTTAACGCTAGAACGCGGAAGCGCCTGTCGGAGCCTTCGGGCATTATGGTTCCCTTGCCGAGATCACAGGCAAAATGTGAAGCGAGAGCAGCGCTTCCGCCGTTTCCGAAAAGAAACACTCTTCGTCCCTGCTTGTAAGTCTGATGCAACAAATCAACCACTTGCTCGATGTGTTCATACGGTAGTTCCGCGACGACTCGTCCGTATCTGTCGAAGTAGCTGTAGGAATCGGCGATTGCGGCGCTTGGTTGCACATGCTTCCCGTTATCGACATTAGGCGACCGGACGATTGTCAGTAATGGCTTCTCAGTCTCCATTTTTGATTCTCCTCTCAAAATTTCCGCAGGACAAAATCTCTTCATTCCTCATAGTGGCTGGGGTCCCGTTTGTTTTGGTGGTATGTGCCCCATCGTTGCTATGCAGCAGGCCGATATACAACAGCATTTGTAGTTTCCGTATCGCGCTCGTTTGTGCCCAGAAAGGCACGATCCTGCATTGGATTGCCCAGACGAGGGGTAGCGGCCCAAGTGGCTCCCTGGCGGCCGGTCACGTATGCATACAAACCCAAGAACAGAGCAAGATTCATGGAACAGAAGTGGAGTGGGAGGGACAACATGCCTGTCGATCTCCCTCGCCGCTTTAACGCATATCCGAGCAGAGCCGCCGAATAGAAACTGCACTGAAGTGCGAGTAAGGCTGCAAATCTAGGTTGTGTTGCCAGCGCTATATTACAAAAGAGCGCAACGAGTAGCACAAAAGGGCACAACCAACGAAGAAACCGATGAGAAATAAAGCTGAAACTCAACAAACCGTTCCAGGGACTGAGATATCTAGGGTTTCTGAATAAGGTTTGATAGTTCCCAGCGCCAATGCGCACTCTCCGCGCAAACTGCGCAGAAAAAGTTGGAGTAATCTCCTCGATCGCAATCACCTCGGGGTCATAGACAACGCGAAAACCGTTAAATCGAATGTCGAGCGGAATTTGGAAATCCTCTACGATCGAGTGCCTCGTCGGTTTAAAGAGAGACCGACGAACGGCCAGCGCCGCACCATTGCCCCCCTGCGAGACGTTCAGGCGACTCTCGAGGAGCTTGATGGCCGATTCATAGCGCCAATAAAGAGATTCTGCGCCTGGATCTGATCCCCGAGCCACTGTTCGGACTTCTTCCCCACTCACAGCCCCGATTCTTGGGTTAACGAAGTGTCGTACCATGTTGCGTATGGAATTGCGATCCAGCATCGTGTTGGCGTCGGTAAGCACCAGGATCTCGGCCGAGGTTTGTTGCGCCAAGTCACACAATACCGACAACTTTCCGCGTCTTGTCCTGTATTTCAGGACACGTAATCGACTATTCGGAAAACGGGTCAAAACGTCCGCCGTCGCATCGGTTGAGGCGTCCAGTCCGAATAGGAATTCCAATCGCTCGACGGGATAATCGATGTGCAGGCAATTCTCCAGCTTTGCTTGGATTACGGACTCTTCGTTGTAAGCCGACATCAATAGAGCTACCCGCGGAAGATCCTCTGAGATCGGACGAGATCGACGGTTACCACGGTGAAGCAAGTACAACGCATCCGACTTAGCCTGATAGGCGACAGACAAGATAAACAACAACACTGGATAGCCGACATAGTTGTATGCCAACGTGCAAAGACATAGCCACCCTATGAATTCCGCAAATGTCCTCATAAATACTGGTTCCGCTTGTTACGTACGAATGATGTACTAACTTCCTGTGTGGGTCAGTGGCGAAGCAGAAATCCTCTTGCCGATGTGTTGAAGTGCTACGGCTATGGCCAGCGGATAAAAGAAATAATATTCGTAGGCGAGGTGAGCAAAGCATGCCCCAAATGCGAACGCCAATAGGCTGGCCATTGTGGCATTTATCATCAGAAATAGTTCCGCACTTTCTCCCGAAAAGGCATGCTTTATCCGTTTCAGTCTGAGCAGAGCGGTGATAGGAAGACTTATGAATAGCAACAGTGCCGGGAGCCCGGCTTCTGACGACACTTGGGTGAATGTATTGTGAGTTCCCATCCACCTACCAAGCTCCATCCCGCTGGCTACATCGAAATTGCCGAGGCCTAGACCGAATATAGGGTTGTCCAAGGTGTATTGAACTGATTGTGTCAAAGCAAATAGATGATCTTGCTTGGACTCTTCCGCTGAGGCCTCGACACGATTTGCCGACATCTCAGGATCGTCCCAGACGGTGGAGAGCCGCTGCCAGAAGACCGCCGGGGCCAAACTGATCACCAAGATCAAGCCCAATACGATTCCGGTCCCAAGGATTCTTCCGTAAGAACTGCGGCGCAAAATCAACAACCACGTCAATGTTACAGAGAAGAGGACACTCAGGATCCCCCCACGAGACGCGGTCAACATAAGCATCCACATCATGCAACCGAATGCCGCGATCAATAAGCTCTTTTGAAGCAGACTCTGTCGAGCGAGGAATATTGCTGCGATAAACGGAATAGTTACAGCAGCGGCGATGCCAAGAAAATTCCATCCCAGGATGCCTTGGTTGACCCCAAGCATTCGCTCGCCGACCCAGATGACTTTGGACGGCTGGACAATTGATATGCTAGTTATGACCAACTCACTGAGAATGATCGCCCAAAGTAACCTGCGAACTCGATGAAGTGTCACGAGTGTCTGCGTTAGCAGAAAGAAGACGAAGAGTGTCTTGAGCCATACATGCAACAGAGTATAAAGACTCCCGCCCCTCCAAAGAGCAAAGGGTATCCCCGCGATATACCATATGGTGAGTACGACGACGATTCCGAGCTCACGACTTCGAAGTAGACGAGGACCTGCCAACGCTAAAGCTAGTAAATACGTCAAACCGGCGCAAAGCCCAAAGACGAAAGTTAAGTGAAGCAGGCCCAACGAGGGCAACATGTCTTCCGGTCGCGCGTAAATCGCGATAGTGAACAGCCAAATGAAAACAAAGCTCCACTTACTGACTGAAACATCGACCTGAGGGAGGACGAACGTTCGGTCCAGAGTCGTGCTGTCGGGCGTAGTTAGGGCAGTCGCGCTCACAGATTCACTTGTGGCCGATGGCTTCGGTGCGCTCTCTATGCGGCGATGGCGTGTGCTTCGGATTTGTTGAGCTGTTCCAGAACTTGCTCAACCTTTTCCACCACAGCTTGCCAGCAGTGTTCTCTGACCACCGCTTCTCTGGCTGTCGCTGCGAGGCGATGTCGAAGGGACCTATTCTGGAGAAGCTCGCTCACACTTTGTGCAAAGTCTTTGGACTCATCGGCGATGCGGATCTCGTGACCATCGCGAAAAGGCAATCCCTCAGCGCCGATCGAGGTGGAAACTACCGCCTTTTGCATCGCCATGGCTTCAGGAATCTTGATGCGGGTTCCACTACCCACACGTAACGGGACCACCACGACCTCTGCTTGCGCAAGATATGGGCGGACATCGGCGACCCATCCCGTGATCTCTATTGAAGGTTCGTGAGAGACGATAGCTCGCAACCTTGAAGAAGGATTCCGGCCGACAATCGAGAGGCTTGCATTCGGTACCTTGCGGAGGATCTGCGGGTAAACCTCACGCACAAACCACGCAATGCCATCCTCATTCGGATCCCAATCCATAGAACCGACGAAAGCCAGGTGTCCCGGCTGCGAAGAATTGCCGATTGGGCAGAAGAATTCAGCATCCACGCCTGTCGGAACAATGGAGACTTGATCGATTGCGAATTCATGCCGCAAACTGTTCTGATCGTCTGTGGATACGGCGATTACATGTTCGAACGATCGGCACACTTGAGACTCAATCCTCTGGGTTCTCTTCCATTCTGTTCCCAAGACGAACCTTTGAAGCGGCCTCTTTTCCAGCTCCCATTTTCTCTTTCGCAACAAGAACTCGACGTTGTGCTCGAAAACGACCTTGGGCTTGAAATCGATCATCCGCAAAGGAGCAGCGGTATGCAGAAAATCACAGAAGAGTACATCGAAGTGTTGTCGCCCGAGCAACTGTTCGACTGTCGAGCAAAAATGTGGAACCTCGCACTTAGCTAGAAAGTAAGGCAGCGAGCTGAATTGGTTCGTCAACAATTCTTGGTAAAAGCCGAGCGAATGCCTCTTGGTTTCTCGCCAAGCCACGGGAGTATAGCTTTGAAATACGGAGCTCATTTCCGGGATGGCTGCGGCATCTCGTACCGGGTCAGCGAAGGAGACAGCGTGAATTTCAGTTCGCTTTGCTAGTCGCCTAAAGATCTCCAGCGAGCGGATCTTTCCTCCTGTATCGGGTGGAAAGAGAGGTCGGGGAAGCGTCAATAGTACCTTCATCTGGTTAGCAAGCACATCGGGTTAGCAATGAACGCGTCAAGCGGCAAGTGCAGCAGATTCAAAGCAGGAATTCTGAGAGTCAAGCGCCTTACGATCGCCATCTATGAAAATGCGATTCCACAGCTCAAAATTCAAGAGCCGCCAGCAGCGCTCGGTGGCATCAGAAAAGCCACGACGATGGTCATTGAGCAGGCTCTCCACAGACTCAGGTCTGATCAATCCCCGTTCTGTCATGCGTCCATCGGTAAGAGTGGATGAGAGCTTGTCAAAAAGCTGATTCCGCAGCCACGGTCGGATTGGAGTGGGGAAGCCTTTTTTGTTACCCCGAACAACCGCAGCTGGGAGTTGCGATGCCATTGCCCTCCGCAGCAAATGCTTTCCGGAAAATCCGCGCACCTTGTGACATGCCGGAACACGAGCAGCCCACTCAACCAGCTTGTGATCCAGGAACGGCACTCGGCTCTCAATTGAAGCAGCCATGCTCATCTGGTCCTGCTTCATGAGAAGTTCCACTAAGTATGTCTTGATATCCAGATAAAGAAGCTGATTCAGTAAGTCTGCGTCTGATTGGTCCGATGGGGCATAGCGCATGGAATTTGCATAGGCGCTTATATCGTGCAGCTCTTCGCGCAATTCGTTGCTGAATAATGCCCTCTGCTGCTCTTGAGAAAAGACAGAATAAAAGTTATCAAAATGAATCTTTTCAAAACTATCTGGATAGTACACAAACGAATGGCGGAGTTTACGACGCACCCAATCCGGGACAAATCGCAGATCGGGGATCCTTCGCGCCAGGTTTTGAGCGAACTTTGGAAATCGCTTCCTATAGGTTGGCGCCGCCCTCAGGTTCCAGAGAGTCGCGCGGTATTTCAGGTATCCGGCAAATATCTCGTCGGCTCCTTCGCCCGTGAGCACTACCTTTACCTTTTGCTGGGCGAGGCGCGCGACGTAATAGAGTGCCACACTTGAAGGCCATACGAGGGGTTCGTCTTCATGCCAAATCAATTCTGGCAATGCGTTAAAGAAATCCTCGGGGCCCATAATAACCTCGTTATGGATGGCCCCAATATGCCCTGCGACACAGCGAGCGAGAGGCAATTCGCTATAGCTATCTTCCTTATAGCCCACTGAAAACGTTTGAATTGGATCCTTGCGAAGACCCGCCACGACCGCGGCGATTGCGCTTGAGTCGAGCCCTCCACTCAGGAATACACCGAGAGGAACATCGCTCATGAGATGGGTGCGCACTGTCTCTCTGAACAGATCACGGAACTGCTCAATGTAATCGGATTCGCTGACTGCGCATTCTTCCGGCGACAGATTCAGATCCCAATACTGTGTAATGCGAGTCTCATGTTCCTCACCACCCAAATCGATGGACAAGCAGTGTCCGGGTAACAACTTCAGTATGCCCTCGAAAAGCGTATCCTCCGCAGACAAATAACCCAACGCAAAGAATTCCGGCAGAGCCCGCCGATTCAATCGAGGGGGAATTCCGGGCATTTCAAGCAATGCCTTGATTTCTGAAGCGAATACAAAGCAGCCTCCTGCCATTGCGTAATAAAAAGGTTTTATTCCCAGCCGGTCCCGGGCACAAAACAATCTTTTGCGAACCGTGTCCCAAATCGCAAATGCAAACATGCCTTGCAGGTGGTGAACGCAGTCATCTCCGTATTCCTCGTACAAGTGAAGGATGGTTTCGGTGTCGCTGTTTGTGACATAGCGATGACCGCGACCTTCAAGAAGAGGACGAAGCCTCGGATGGTTGTAAATTTCTCCATTGAAGACGATCCAAAGATTTCGGTCTTCACTGTTCATGGGCTGATGCCCGCCGCGAGGATCAACAATACTTAGTCGACGGAACCCAAAGCCCAGAGGACCTGAGATCAGAACTCCCTGGTCGTCAGGTCCTCGATGGAGGAGCGATCTGGACATAGCCTCCAGGTGAGTTTCTGAAGGATTTTCACTTTCAATTGCGAGGAACCCGCAAATTCCGCACATTTAGAATACTCTTTTCTTAATTGCGTCAGATGCTCGACTTTTCTACGCGCTCGCGAAGGTATCTTTGCCCATGAGAAAGTCAGCTGAACTGAAGGTAACTGCAGCTTCTTCCGAATCAGAAGTCGGACGAGCGTCTTCTACCGACATCAGTTTGGTCACCGGAACAGCCGCCTGGGCAGCGAATTGCGACCGATCATCAACTTCGAAATGGCTACCATCGCACAATGTGAATTGCTGCAGGATGCTGTCGGGACACATTGAACAGTACAAGAATTGCGCATCGCTAGACCAGGATCCAAGCTGCCAATCTCCAGGTGTATCTGCGAAAAACCACTGGTGAGTCGGACCGTTGGGCGTGGAGTATCGATAGGATCGGACTGGTACGCCTGAGTGGCTCGATAGGACCGGATGAAAGTCGCCTGGGTGCGCAGTTACTTCTTCGACAGGAGCAAGCAATGTAGCGAAGCTGGCCGGCAGCTGTGCTCGAGTGCTGATTCGAAGCGTCGAGGAGGCCTCCTTCTTGCCGTAAGCAGGAGAGTGCCAATCCTGGATGACTTCCCGTGAATAATCCTGGTTTGTCGCGAACAGCAGTGCAAGAGCTGGTTGTCTGTCGTTGATAAACATGGCTCCGGCGGAAGTCGCAGTTAGCGAGCCGGTCCCGAAGTGCCAGAACAGATCGAGTTTATGAACACCTGCGCCTTCCAGCAGGTCGTGAATAAGCCAGAAGCGTGACTTGAGACAGAAAACATGCCGGCGATGGCGAACTGGTTCGGGAAGCCTGCGATACCCATCATGTGATCCGGCAAAGAGATCAAAGTTATCGTCCATTACCCAGCGTTCTATGCTTACATTGGGCAGACTGTGCCACTTAAACGGTCCGACAGGTTCTGCCTGATGCAAATCATCGACTTGCACAGTGTTATGCGCGGATGTTCCGCGGAACCGATCGCGCTCAGCGCCGCCCGTATATGCGAAAGTACCTGGGTCAATTAGTAACTGCTCTCCATTGACGGCCAACTGAATGCTGAGCGCATCCCCATGGCCATGGCCAGCGAGACCGGTTCCGTGCGGGCCTGCATCAATTACAAGCTGGTAGGGAACTGGGTTCGAACCACACATTACGTAAAACCCGCTGCTTTGCAGCGCGAAAGATTTTAGTGTCGGCGTTTGGCCGTGTAGCTCATGGAATCGTCTTACGCCAGGAGCTCCTAAGAGCCAAACCGTTTCTTCGCGGATATGATCGGCTGCCTTCTTGAAGTCTGAACGGCCAAATAGCACCGCTCCGGTAGCGAGGGGATCAAGCAGGTGCTCGCTGCGGTTACGCGTTGGGTCAAACACTCGGCCACCGTCGTCATCACCGAATTGGGGTAGTCTGCCCATTGTCCCGAAAGCCCCTATGACATCAAGCATTTTCTCAATGGTTCGATCAAATGCGTCGGGCACCGGAATCCCGCTTACACTGGCAAGTAGTCGTGAGTGCAGAAAGAAATCGAGAGCGTACGTGTGATAATAAATTGACTGTTCGAAGTGCATGCCGTCAGGTTGTACCTGACGCCGGGCTTCCTGCAAGATGATTTTCCACCCTAGGTTTTGCCAGCGTTGCGCCGAAGGACTTCCCAAAAGCAGAGTACCGATAAAAAACAGTCCTACTGCTTCTCCGAGCAAATGAGTATTAGGAGAAAAATACGTTGAAAGAAAGCGCTCCATGTGCCGTGCGTTAATCATCAACGCTCTCCGAAGATCAAAGGAAAATGTAGAAGGAACGATCGAACATCCATCCAATAAGTACCAAACCCACAGCCAGGAAAGACTACGGAAAGCGATCTCCAGACTGCTTGCCCAATTGATCCCAAACGGATACGGATTCTCCTTCTGCCAGTGATACCACTGTTGAAACAGTTCGTGCCCGAAGCGAGCATCTCCCGTTAGACGATAAGCCTTGGCCAGGATCGTCAGATGCTGCTGGCGATTTAGTTCCCATATTATTTTTACGTCACCGACGCGATCAAAGTCTAAGTACGGTATTCGGAACCATGCGTCCATGGAACTGCGCCTACCGTGCACGGCATCGGCATGCCAATCGATCTCTTGTCCATAGTCAACGTCGCGATAGCCAAGGAGGTTAAAACGATGTTTGCAGATCTGTTCCGCCCGAAGAACGATGTCCGCCGAGACCTCCGGGAGCTGCTCCCGTAAGAAATCGAGAATGCAAGGCACATCTTCTCTACTGAAGAAAAACGCATTGGAGAATGGACGAGCGGCAACGTCATCCTTAATCAGGTGAATATTCAATCGGGCCAGAAGAAGATCGTAGCGTTTCGCGAATTCCTGTCGTGTTCGCACGAACAATTCGTCGGGACTCATCGTAGCCAGTCGCCGGCAGCGCTCTCGCCAATGGGACATACGGCTGAAGTTGTTGCTTTCCATTTGTTTGTTACTAGTCATTCGATGCGATAACACCGTACACAGTGAGGAAGTTACTGAATCTGCATTAGATAGACATCGGAGTATTGAGGAAATCCCGTATTGGAAATATTGAAGTTGCTGTCGAAGATCAGATACTTGCCGTCGCGGCTGATAGATGCCCGCGGTACAGCCCAATAGTTTTCGGCGCTGCGCGACCAGCTATAACCCAGCCGCTGCACCTGTGAGCCGTCGATCTTTACCAGTACCAGTTCCTCGTCGTAGGGACGCCACAGCGATTGCCAGTTAGCTGCCAGATCCTGGGGATAGAAGCAGGAGTAATCTGGACACGCGCTCTGATCGAACATCGACAACAGCACCCATTTGCCGCTCGAGTTGTTGCCACTATCGCGATAGCTGATTTCCCACGGCGGGAGCTTGGGATTTGGCGGTCCTCCGATCAGGCAATTTACCGGAGCCTTGGCATTGATATCAATGACGGTTAAGCTCGACCACATTTCCGATCCGCAAGCATTCAAGGAAGCTATGCCGCTTGCACTCGAGATCATCACCTCGCGACCTTGTAAATCGCTGCCGACTTCAGAATGGCTGGAATAGCCAAAAGGGGGCTGCCAGTACAGTGTTCCGTCAGTGTTGTAAATGCACTGCGTGCCGTTGCACAGCTCGCCGGTCAACAACATTTTGCCGGAAGGGAAGATCTGAATTTTGTGCCAGCCGCTCTCCTTGGCTCCGATTACCAGGCTATTCGACACTACTGTATCGCTGAGCAGATTGTAGAGCACGGCCACGTTCTGGCTGGTGGAGCCGCCAATGGGCGTACACACCAGCCATAGCTTGCTGCCATCGTCGGAGAGATCTTCCTGATCTGGGATCGCACAGTTGGAATATCCATCGAACGTATGCAAGGCGGTGCTGCTGACCGCGTTGTTTGTGATCGTGCCTTTCAGGAACTGATTGCCGTTGCTGTAGTAGAACACCGCTGGATTTGCTGGGTCCCAGAGATACACACTGGTGTTCGACGATGGCATATTTCCGAGGGGCACAATCACGTTCCCGTGCAGATCCACGATGACCTTACCGCCGTTGTCCAGAAACAACATCACTTTGGAATCATCGGCATTGAACGAGGCAAAGGTTCCATAATAATGATGAGCCGGAACTCCAAACTGCGCGATTCCGTCGGCGAGCCGCATCACGCGGCATCCATACTGCGGATCCACGTAGCTTTGACCAACAGGTGGGGGCGGGAATGGATTTGGCCCGCAGTTTGCGCCAGTGCAAACATAACTGGGCGGAACATGGGTTAAACCGTCATCTAGCTGACCACAGAGAATACCCGAGGGTTTAAAAGAAATGGCTGCTGCAACCCAGTTTGCTGGTCCGGACGAACTAAAGGTTCCTGTGTAAGTTCCGGCTGCAGACAGCACTTCGTCTTCCACAGCAAATCCATGGAATGCGTCAGTCCGCAATGTGTACCCACTTCCTGGGGCCAACATCGTATTTGCCGAGGTAAGCACTGCGCCGCTGACCACGAGGTCGTTGCCATTCGTCATCAACACGTCGGAAGATGGGCTGTTGCTCCAAGGACAACCCATCTGAGAAGTCCCCGCCTGGCTATCAAGGGGACTGATTGCGATACCGGAATATTCGAGAATCACCAACGCCAAGCCATCTGGATTTGTAATTGTCGTCGTAATGGTGTCATTCCCGCCAACGATGTTAGAGGCATAGAAAAACTGTTGTGCGATGGGACACTGCGAGGCACTCATAGTCGAGGTCGCAGCGGTATACGCATTGCCATCACTATCTGTGACCGAGATCGAACCTGGTTGATTGGTTGCTGGGGCAACGTACGCCACGATCAAATCCCCAGACGTTGTTGGCGAAGCAAATGTTACCGCCATTGATGTGTTGATCGTTCCCGAATTGATTCCCTCCGCTTCTTGAACGAACTTGATTTGGCCGAAAGCACGCATACCTAAGCATAGAAGGGCAAACATCCACAAAAGCCGCCCCAGGCGTCTCTTAGATTGGGAAACGAAGCTCAGGACCGACTTTCTCATCGAGCATCGAAAAGCCAAATAGCGCCTTCGGCTTCTCTTGAATCGGAATATTCGGGATTCAAACTACGGCCCAAAGAGGCCGTCGGACAAGCAACATTACGAAAGTATTGTCGATAAGTTATATGTCTTGATTGATTATTACAAACCTGCACTCGGAAGAACATGTCCCGACTCCTAGGCTCGGAGTCCCTCGTAATCTGCCGAATGCAGACCTGCTCCACCTAAGATAGACGCCATCGTGACCGGTTCTAGATTGACTGGATCGCCGTTGCGACGTGACTTGCAAGCAAATCCAGCAAGGAGAATAGGCCCGTGGGTTCCTCGCAGTTAAGACACACGTTGCTGCTGTTTGTTGCTTCAGGTCTGGCTGTTCTGATCTCGGGCTGCGGGGCGACAGCCATAACTCCGGTTATTTCCAGTAGTCAAGTCAGTTCTCAAACCAGCCAACTGACTGTTAGCTCGAACGCGATCGACTTCGGGAACGTCACTGTCGGTTCCGCATACAGTAAAACACTAACGCTCTCAGTGAGCGGCAGCGCCACTGTGACGATCAGCCAGTTATCTATTACCGGAACCGGTTTTGCCTCCTCTGGGCTCGTGCCTCCTTCAACGCTTGCATCCGGGCAAAGCATCACGGTCACCGTGACTCTCAATCCTCAGAGCGCGGGTTCAATCGCGGGAAATGTGAATATTGTCAGTACCGCAACAAATTCTCCGACGTCGGTTGCTCTGACGGCTGCCGCGAGCATGCCGGCGGTAGGTTCGATCTCTTTAAGCCCCACTTCGCTGAATTTCGGCAGCGTCGTCATGGGGAACTCTTCGGCCCAGTCGGTGACAATAACCAATATCGGCAACGCAGGTGTGACTCTCTCACAGGCCAGCGTGACGGGAGCTGGCTATAGTATTACTGGCTTAACTCTGCCATTGGCATTGGCCGCCGGCGCAAGTAATTCCTTTACATTGAACTTCGTTCCGTCAGCAATCGGCAGCGCTGCGGGCAATGTCTCTCTGGTAAGCACTGCCTCCAATTCGCCCGTGAACTTACCTTTGACTGGCAACGGCACCGCAACTCCCGTAGGGCAATTGACTGCCAGCCCAACGGGCATGAGTTTCACCAATGTCACCGTCGGAAGCAACGCCACGCAGTCGATCTCGCTCAGTAATACGGGCAACGCGAACCTGACGATTTCATCAATCACAACTTCGGGCACGGGCTTCAGCGGAAGCGGCATCACAGTTCCGCTGACGCTTACTCCAGGTCAAAGCTCGACCTATAGCGTGCAATTTGCGCCGACCGCGGCGGGCAGCGCATCGGGCCAGGTTTCTTTCGTCAGCAACGCGTCCAACAGTCCGACCTCAGTTTCGATGACGGGCACTGGAGTCACTGCCCCGGCAGCGCAGCTCACGACTAATCCAACAAGCGAAAGCTTCGGCAATGTCACCCTCGGAAGCAACACCACACAGTCAATCTCGCTCAGTAATACGGGCAACGCGAACCTGACGATTTCATCAATCACAACTTCGGGCACGGGCTTCAGCGGAAGCGGCATCACAGTTCCGCTGACGCTTACTCCAGGTCAAAGCTCGACCTATAGCGTGCAATTTGCGCCGACCGCGGCGGGCAGCGCATCGGGCCAGGTTTCTTTTGTCAGCAACGCTTCGAACAGCCCGACCGTAGTCTTGCTCAGCGCCACAGGAGTCGCACAAGTAATCCAGCTCAGCGCGAGTCCTACAAGCGTGAGTTTTGGCAATGTCGTTATTGGAAACAACGGAACTCAGCCAGTTGCGATCACTAACACCGGAAATACCAATGTCACGATTTCTCAAGTAACCACTTCGGGAGCCGGTTTCAGCGGGAGTGGCGTCACAGCACCGCTGACGCTTACTCCTGGACAAAGCGTTAACTACACCGCATCGTTTGCCCCAATTTCGGCTGGCAGCGCGTCGGGACAGATTTCTTTTGTCAGCAACGCCACGAATAGTCCAACTCTGGTCTCAACAAGCGCCACAGGGGTTGGCGCTCAACTCGTGGAAAGTCCGACTTCCTTAGCCTTCAACAACGTTGATGTGGGAGCAAGCAGCACCCTCTCTGGAAGTTTGAACGCTTCTGGGGGCACTGTGAGTGTCTCTTCCGCGACTGTAACCGGCACTGGCTATTCGATAAGCGGTATCACTTTGCCTGTGACTCTCACAGCGGGACAGAGCGCTTCATTCAAGGTTACCCTTGCACCGACCACACTCGGGAGCATCCCGGGCAGCCTAAAATTTGTTAGCGACGCCGCTAATTCCCCTACGACAGTTTCCCTCTCCGGAACGGGAGTGAACACTGCCTTGACTCCTTGTGGACTGGTTGACGACGGACTCACTCATATTCCGCCGAGCTACAACACGTTCTCTGCTCCTGCGCGTGGCGGCAGCTACGTTGATCCGCAATATGGGTGCACTATTGTGCGCTTGACGAATGGTATATCTCAATTCGGACAGCCTGCTCATCATTATTACGGCACGATTGCATCCTTCAGCGCGGACGACTCCAAGGTGATGCTGTTCCTGGACAATGGTGCGACTGCCATTGTTGATACGGCTGGAAACATTGTTGTGACGCCCAGCAGCATGCCGGCATCGAACGCCAACGTTTATCCTTGGGACCCGGTAAATCCCGCGGTGTTTTACTACACCAACAGCAATCAATTTCTCAAAGCTACTGTCACAGGCAGCAGCGTCAGCAGCACTGCGTTGCATACGTTCAGCGGATATTCGAGCTGCATAATCCCAGATCAGGAAGATCTATCTGATGATGGCAGCAAGATTTGGCTGGTCTGCACACCTTCCGGCGGGAGTGCCAGCCAGAACGTCGCTGTACTCTACAATCTCGCAACCAATACCGTCATCTCGAACAGCCTGGTGGTTGGGGTACAAGAGGGAGGCTGGCATAAGATTCAGATCTTCCCGTCCGGCAAGATGTTCTTAACTGGAGGATCCTTGTGCAACGCTACCCAGTGTATTTACAACACCGACGGCACGTTGTATTGGCAACCTCCGTTTGCTTACTCGGGTCATTCCGATGTTGGGACGGATTTGCAAGGTCGCGAGGTGCTGATCTCAACTGCCAGCGGAACCGCTTCCTTGAACGCTTGCGGTTCGGAGATGTGGTCGAGCATGACTGTCATCGATATCAATGCCAAGGCGCCCGTCAATTGCCTGATCGGAGCTCCTCCCCATCCCAAAATCCCGTCATGGGAGATCAGCTACCGCGACAGCGCCAACACCTCTACGGGTAAATGGGTGTTGCTGTCCATGTTCGATCAGGGTACCTGTCCGGATTATTCCTGCTTCTTTCCGCAGGATCTAGCTTCGAGTTGGCAATCGCTCTGGGGGCCATATTACGAGGAATTAGTGCTGGTTAAAGTGGATGGCTCGCAGACTTATCGGCTTGGCTATAGCTGGTCGCGAAGCGCGGAGAACTACTGGGCCGTCCCGCGCGCCTCGATCAGCCGTGACGGAAGATATCTGGTGTTCGACAGCAATTTCGACATTTCCAACACCGGCTTTTCACAGTACACAGATGTTTACATGATAAAGATCCAATAAGAAACATTTGGATTTTTCAGGATCCGGAAAAGCAAAGGTATTACAATTCGCCCGAGATCGGGTGGGGCTTATTCCTCGGAGGTCCCAATCCTGAATCAATCCGAATGAGTCAACGCGCTTCACGTGGATTATTGGTCCTCGCAACCGTTTTGATCGCTGTTGCTGCAATCATTTTAAGCAGAGGTCGCGGCGACGGCGCTCGCGTTACGCCCCCGAGATCATCACTTTCGCC
>Ga0207139_1020_pt4 | contig 24631 bp, 23 predicted proteins | sample Alteio_BWMinHeat_7_FD_153585 | JGI IMG/M metagenome (GOLD analysis project Ga0207139, IMG submission 153585) | Enriched cells from forest soil in Barre Woods Harvard Forest LTER site, Petersham, Massachusetts, United States -... | ecosystem: Environmental > Terrestrial > Soil > Temperate forest >... | reverse complement strand
GCCACGCAGGAACTCATCAGCATTCCACTGATGTTGCTCGACGGCGAGTTTCCAATCTGGGATATAGAAATCGATCGCTATTTAGATACCATGGCAGGAATATTATCTGGCGACCGAAATATCTTCGATTCCACGCTCGATCCATTTTCTTGGATCGCGAACGCAGCCGAGTACTTCATGGCGCTATTTGCAAACGGACTTCGTTTGCTGTTTTCTTTACTTTTCTTTACTTCATACCTTGTACATCGCATCGTCGGCAATGTGATAGCGAAACTGTGGGCTAACCTCGCAGAGTCCGAATGGCCAATCTTCACGACGTTGTTCACTTCACTCGGCGCGTTGTTGGCGGCAGTGTCGGGAATTGCTCACCTTCTCGCACAATGATGTGCATGCGCTCATGCCTTTCCGGGTGCACAACACCCTGATGCGGGCACGTCTTAGTGGCCACGATGGACTTTAAGGAACAAGAGAGAAAGATACGGGATCAAGCTGCTTCTCTCAAATCCTCATCCGACTGCTGATTTCGAAGATTTAGGCGCCAGTCGGTCGGTGTGTCTCTTTCCGCAGCATTTGTTGTAAGCTGCGTCGGCGGCTCCCAATCTTTCAGATGCTTTTTCAAAATTCTAACGACTTAGCGGTAGTCCTCGGGTGATAGATCTTTCTCTACCCCTCTAGCGTGCAATCCCACCGTTCGAGGTCCATCTTGATGTGGTCCACCTTGTCGGAACGGAAGCGGGGTCAACGGAGCCTTTGCCTGCCATCGGAGCTGATAGCATAAGCCGCTATCGGCCCACCTATGCTCAACAGATCTTGTATGGTTGCCGAAGACTTCTCAGCCGCCTCGATCAAGCCAATGGCAATTTCTTGTGCCTCTTCAAGGGTCACATCTTTCGTGGTCTGCTTTTGCAGATACGCCTGCACTATCGCGGGCACGTGTTCGCGACCAGGGCCGTTCATGACGTGGGTGTTGAAGCTGGGTAGGTCGCCAAAGTAGGGAGACTGGGGCTTGTCGTTGGGACCGTACTTGCGGTCCAGCCAGTTTGCGTCGACCCTGGTGGCATTTGGCATTGAGAAATCGACCGATCGAATGACGGATGTCCGTGTGTCGCTGTCGAACTCACCCAAAATCACGGAGAACATTGCCTCCCTAGTGGTTAACGATTGAAGGAACGCGGCGGCCGTTCCATCGGCAGCGACGAGATTGATTTCCGATATGACCTGGTGCGAAAACTTCTCGAGGTCGAGATCGGCGATCCGCGTGCCAGCATCGTCTACGAACCGCTGGGCGATAACCTTAGCGTCAAATAACGTGATGCCGTTCTTAGCGATATCACCGCATGGGTCGTGTTCCCATAGGGGCACTTTAACACTCACCCATTCGGACATTCCTGTGCCGGCTACGAAGCTCGACTTGGACTTATCAGGGAACACGATCTTTACGGTGCCGTCACACCGGACTCCATAGAGGGTTGATCGGCTATCGGCCGCGACAACGAGGCCATCGGCATAGGGAGTGGTCACGACCAAGGTTCCGTCGAGACCGATAAGGGTAGGGCGGGCGATCTGAGGCGCAGGCAGCATACCTTTGAAAATGTCGCACACTAGCCTGCCGGAAACCACTTGGACGAGTCGTCTGAGGGCCACGCTCCAAGCGGAAATGGGATCCAAGGCGTGTCGGGAATCATTACGGACATGCCTAGGCGAGACCTCGCACCTGTCTTCGCTGGGTCCTTCGATCTAAACCATTATGGCAGGGGTACCTCAGATACCGTAGCGAACCTCACGCCCATCGGCGGCCCCCCTAGAAGCGTATGTGCTCTCGTCGAGCGGCAGATGGAAGATTAGGTGATTGGCCTCCCTGCGGCACGAAGCGCTTCTCCGGTGGCCCTTGCGGTAGTAATTGATCGGCGGTGACGGCATCGTTACACGGAAAGGGTAAAACTGCGGGGCATGACCCACATGAACGAGCTTGAAAAGCTTCTCCCTGTTGCTGAGATATACCGCGACCTCGCGCAGCCTGCCGCACGAGAGGTTGGCGACGCCCTGGGTAATGTCGCGAAGGCAGCCCGTTTTTTCGCGGCGCCGATCGACTTCATTGCTGCATATCAAAAGCGATGGCAAAACTACCTTGCGCGCATCGCGGACAAAGTTCCCGAAGACAACCGTTGTGTCGCCGTACCCCAAGTTGTGGGTCCGGCTGTCGAGGGTCTTCGGTATGTCGAAGAGGACGGTATTTTAGCGGAGATGTTCGTCAACCTGTTGGCTCGGGCAATCGACAAGAAGCGAGTTGGAGAGGCGCATCCTGCCTTTTCAGCCATCATCGGACAGCTCAGCCCCGATGAAGCAGTGATGATCTGGCATCTGCGGAAGAATCAGTACGCAGTTCGACAGTCGTCCCAATACAACGACCAGACTCGGACATTTGGTCCCCGAACGACTGAGCAGAACGATTTCCCCCTGGACGATCTCGTCTATCCTCAGAATTTCTGGCTCTACAATGATCACCTCCACAGCCTCAGTCTCGCGGGCGTGTGGCAACAGGGTAACCAAGACATTGTACGGGGCGCCGAAGACAAACAGACCGGAATAATCATTCACAGCAAAGCCATCCTGACGCCGTTTGGAACAATGTTTGCAGATGCATGCGTGCCACCCGTACTTCAAGAGAATTGGCGGCCACATAAATAGCGACCCGAACTCCCTCCCAGGTCTCTAATGAGCGGCGAAGCCTTCTATGGTCCGCCAGTTCTCAACGATCAGTGCAACAATACCATCCGGCGCCATACCGAGAAGCGCCTCTAGCGCGCCAAATAGAGCGCTGTATTTAGGTTGACGCCACTTCCCTCTGCTCATCACTTGGTCGATGACGCTGCGGAAACTGGTGGGACAACTTTTTCTTCGGTGACTCTGGTATAATGAAGCCCTCCGGTGGCTTCCAATCATTGAGATGCTTGTCCAGGACATGCACGAGCTGGCGGTAGTAATTTTTTGAATAGGCGTGAAATTCACGCCCGGGCGTGGAAATAATTCGAGTAGTCCCACGAGCGGGAGCACTACGTAGAAAGACTAGGTCAGAAGCCAGCTCAAGAAACGGCGATTGCAGTGTCATATACGGTGTTTTGCCGATCAGAGTTCGGTTCGAGGTGAGGATTCGAACGGCCTCACGGAAAAGAGCTACGCGCTCTTTGGCTCTTTCCAACCCAAGCGCCTGCATCAATTCGAAAAACCGCCTAATCCGTAGGCCAATTCCGTCATTTTCGCTTATCGCCTGTTGGCGAACTGCGCGGGCCTCCGTAAGTTCGAGCAGAAGAGCCGCCTTTCGCTTCTGATACGCTTCGCGATCGATTAACTGGTCGACAAAGGCGTCAGTCAGGCGCCCCTCTCGCTCCTCCAGCGCCGAAACCTTCAAGTCAGCAACACGAAGTCTATCCGCGCTATCCTTGAGCCAGACGGTCTCCTCTTCGGCTACGATTGGCATGAGTTGCAGCATGTCCTCGGCGGACAAACTGATACTGGCAACCAGATAACCAAGCTGCGCTGAGATGTGGTCCTCTCGTATTCCGGTAGTGGGACAGTTAGCAGTGTGGCAGCGGTAATAGACGATGCCCTTCTGCCGTTCGCCAATCAGCGACGTGCGACACAAACCACAGGCAAATAGCCTTCGGTACAAGAAGTCGTGCCTGGTCACACGATTGTTCAGCTTGCCATCCAAGACGTCCTGGACTTCACGAAAGAGACTAGCGGCGATGAGGGGTTCGTGGACGCCCGGAAAGTGCTCGCCTGTCGATCTCTGGTATATGACCCCAGCATAAAACGGATTGCGAAGGATCGCCGTTATGCTGCATAGGCTGAGCGGACCGCCATTTTTTCTCGTCAGTCCCTGTCTCTGCAATTCTGCCCGGAGGGTGTGAAACGAGTATTGTCGCGAAGCGTAGAGCTCAAAGGCGAACCGGATGAACGGCCCTTTAACGGGGTCGATCGTCTTTGGCTTTCCCTTTCCGTTATTGAGATAGCCGAGTGGAGCACCGCGTGGATATAGGCCGGCCTTGAGCCGCCCGCGCTGACCCTTTCGGATCTCCTCTCGAAGGTTTCGGACATAGTCCGCTGCTACAACGGCTTGGATGTCGGCAGCTAGACGGCCCCCTCGCGACTTCATATCCAGATTATCGTGCGCGAAATGCACCTCGATGCCAGCATCGAGGAGGCTCTGAATGCGGGCCCAATCCCAAAGATTGCGCGCGCCTCTGTCTATCTTGTGAAGGATGACGCCAGCCGCCGCGCGTCGCTCAAGCCGGGCCATCATCTTCAAAAATTCACTCCGGCCCTTCTTCGCAGCCGTCTGTTGCTCCTCATACCATTCTGAAATCTCAAAGCCGCTGCGCTCTGCGAACGCTTCAATAGCGGCTCTTTGTTCGCTGAGAGAAGAGCTTTCCTTGCCCTGTTTTGCGGTCGAAACTCGAATATATGCAAAATACGTTCTCATAGGCGGGGTGGCTGATCGGCACCCTTTTTCAATCTATCATCAGATACGAATTCGAGCGAATCGCCACGCGCCTTTTCTGCTTCTAGCTCCCTGAAAAGCGTGTACATCACTTTAAGGTAGCGTCGCAGATTATCCGCGGCAGCAACGAGTTCCTCCTCCGTTGCGCCTTTCATCGCTTGCCGAACGAACGGTGGAATATAAGTTTCGCCTCCTTGCATAGAGACACATGGTACAGCGCCGTTGACGGTAACCGTAGACGTGGGAAAGCACTCCCAGCGGTGAAATCCGTCGTCTATTTTCTTTCTCATCGCCGCGTATCCTTTGGATATGCAATCGCAACAACGCAAGCCGGCGCGCGTGGTCTCGGACGTGCTTGCCGACGGCACGCTCATTGAAAGCGTCCAAGCGGACGCGCAGGCGCCCACCAGCCTTGTCATTGCTCGCGGCGGCGAGATCGAAGTCACATCCAAATGGACGCACGAGGGCGTGCAGCACGTTCCGGTGCCCGCCGCTCACAATCTCATCAAGCACCGCGCCATCAAGCTGCCGGGACTGCCGACGGAATACCGGAGCGCCGAAAAGCTAGGCGGTAGGATCGAACGCTATGCGAGCCGCTACCTGGCGCTCTCTCCCGAGTTCCTCAAAATTGCATCGACCTACGTTCTGCTGTCGTGGGTCTATGACGCCTTTAACGAGCTGCCGTACCTTCGCTTCCGTGGCGACTACGGCTCGGGCAAGAGCCGTGCCCTCACTGTGTTTGGAAGCATCCTGTACAAAGGCTTCTTCGCCAGCGGCGCGTCCACAGTTTCTCCCATCTTCCATACGCTCGATACCTTCAAAGGCGCGCTCATACTAGACGAGGCGGATTTCCGGTTCACCGATGAGAAAGCGGAGTTGGTGAAGATCCTCAACAACGGCAATGTGAAAGGCTTTCCCGTCCTCCGAACGCACGTCACCGCTGCGAAGGAGTTCGAGCCGCGCGCCTTCTCTGTGTACGGTCCCAAAATCGTTGGCATGCGCGGGTCATATGATGATCGCGCACTCGAAAGCCGCTTCCTGACCGAGGAAATGTCCGGTCGGGCGTTGCCCGCCGACATTCCGATATCCCTTCCGGAAGCCCAGGAGGAAGAGGCCCTTGCCCTGCGCTCGAAGCTCTTGATGTACCGGATTCGTGAACGAGGCCGAGTTGCCATCGATCCCTCGCTTGTCGACCCGTCACTTGAGCCGCGCATGAACCAAATCCTGCTGCCCCTGCTATCAATAACTCCGACGGCCGAGACGCGATCGGCAATCCTGTCATACGCCGCCCGCATTCAGACCAGTGTGGTGTCCGACAGAGCAAGCTCTACGGAAGGCCAATTACTCCACGTCATCGCCTATACGGTGCAGTCCGACGCGAAAGGCATCCTTCCCCTGCAGCACATCGTCGACGCATTCACCTCTCGCTTCGGCTCAGAATATGACCGGCCCATTACTAATCGTTACCTCGGCGGCATCTTGAGAAATCGTTTGGGCCTGCCGCTCTACAAAACCAATGGCGTCGTCGCCGTGTCGCTGAAAGACCGTGCGCGTCTCGACGTTCTTCTCAAACGCTACGGCATTGGGGAAAATGCGGGGACAAATTCTGGATAGCTAGATTCAGGGAGTTAGGGAGATAGGGAGAAACACAGCGGGTGTCCCATGCGGACACCCGTTGTGTTTTCGAGCCAAATTGCTGCGTCTGCTGCTTGGCGGTATGTGCCGTGGCTTTCTCCCTTTCTCCCTGACATCAAATCAGTAATCCGCGTCCGTGCTTTCCCACGTCTTAGCTTTGAGCGGATATGGGCGCATGATGAAAGTAGCGACGGAAGTCTTCTAATCCCTTTCGATCGCTCAACATCATGAACAAGGTGTCTTGTTACGTGCGAACCCAGCGATTGCTGTCTGGGTTACTGCAGAAGGACCTCAGGGCGCTCCTGCCTGGCGCAGGCCGCAATCGGGTCTCTACCACTGAGCGGGATTTGCACCCGCCCAATGGTGGGGAAATCCTAGCATATGAGGTCATTTTTGGCTTGTCCGTGCGTGAGCTGTTCCCGAAACGCTACGCGGAGGTCGAGGAAGCCGTGATCGACCGGGCCTATGTCATGCATCGGCGCTTAGAGGGCAAGACCGATGCTAAATCGGCCAAACTGCGTCTCTTTTTAGAAGGCATCCTTGCTCGCGCGGTCGAACGCCGGCAGCACAAAAGCATATGACGGCTCGCATCTATGACGAGCTCGTCCTGGCCATATGCCCGACACCTCGGGGCTTTGCATACGCACTCTTTGAAGCCCCCCTTTCGCCGGTGGATTGGGGCGTGAGTGAAGTACTTGGCAAGGACAAGAATCCAGGCACCGTGGAAGCGGTCACTCGGCTCTGCAAGCGAGTTCGTCCCGACACGCTCGTACTTGAAGACCGCAGCCATGCCGTGTCGCCGCGGTATGCCCGCGTGCGCCGCCTCCATGCGCTTCTCACCGCGCTCGCAGAGGAACGAGAGATCCCGCTCGCACGCTACTCGCGTCCGGCAATTCGGAGTGCCTTCCACTGGGGGATGATCACTCGCTACGAGATAGCGCAGGCAATCGCCGCCTTCATCCCGGCTTTCGAAAACCGCCTGCCTCCGCCGCGCAAGCTTTGGAAGAGCGATTATCCGCGTCTGTGGCTCTTTGATGCCGCCTCGCTCGCGATGACGCACTTCGCATCCATAGCCGGGCCCGAGCCACCGTAGGCCGCCCTCAGCGGACCTCCAAGTCGATCAACCCAAACCTGACTTGGAGACATCAATGACAGACACGCAGCAAAAACCTCGCGTAGACATCTACGCGCGAGTGACCAACGAAATCGTGAAGGCGATAGAGGAGGGGGCCGGCAAGTTCATCATGCCCTGGCACGTCACGTCGTACCGCTGGCCGCGCAATGCCGCGACCACGAAGACCTACCAGGGCATTAACACGCTCACGCTGTGGGCGGCGGCGAGGAACAAGAAGTACGCCTCGGCGTATTGGGCAACCTACCGACAGTGGGAGGATCTCGGCGCCCGTGTCCGCAAAGGCGAGCACGGCACCATGATCATCCTCTACAAAGACGTGTCGGTCGAAGCCGAAGACGCCCAAACCGGCGAGCGCGTGATGGATTACCGGCGCATCGCCCGGCCCTACTACGTGTTCAACGCTGGCCAGGTGGAGGGATGGACCGAACCCTCATTGATGTTTGGCGGTGCTGTCGTGACGATCCAAGAGATCGACAATGCCGTTGCTGCCACCGGGGCTGATATACGCACCGGGGAGAAGCCCATGTACTGGCTGGCGTCGGACTACATATCGATGCCACCTAAGGAGTCCTTTGTCGGCTCGCCAACGAGTGAACCGACCGAGACCTACTATTCAACCCTCTTCCATGAACTCATCCATTGGACGGGCCATTGGAACAGGCTGGGACGAAACTTGTCGGGGCGCTTCGGCACTCACGACTATGCGATGGAGGAGCTCGTCGCTGAGCTTGGTGCGGCGTACCTGTGTGCTGAGTTCTTTGTGCTTCATCTGCCCAGGAAGGACCACGCCGCCTATATCGGCGAGTGGCTTGACGTCCTGAAGGCAGACAAGCGAGCAATCTTTGCGGCTTCGACCTTCGCGATGGAAGCTGTCGAATATGTGCTCACCGCGTAAGTGCGGTCGCGGAAATCCGAAGCGTACCTGCGGGTACGCTTCATTTTTGGGACGTACCGACAGCGTCCCATGCCCAATTCACGGCGTACAGCCCGCGCCCTCGTGCAGAGCCGATCCAGTCAGCGTGGTTGGATCGGTTCTGCAAGGGAGTGACGCAGTGGTTATCCGCTACAATTGCAAGCTTGTTCGTCTGCATTGGAAGTTCTTGATCCAGATAGTTCTTCTTATCATCGCTAGCACTGTCTTCGGTTCATGGGCCTACGAAAGAGCCTTGGCGCCGGACTTCAGGGTTATTCACGAAACCTGCCCTCTCGGTTTGTCGGGAGATGAGCTGCGGGGAATACAGAGAATGATGCCGCCGCTGCCGTGGAAGTCATGAATGTCGAACGCTCAAGGTCTTGCACCTTTACCCTTTAAGTCCCGCGGCTACGCGGGATTTTTTCTTTGTCCGTGATTAACCCAGGATGCATATAGGCGGGCGGGTGTTTGGCTTGCATTTTCATCTGGCTCCAAATTGAATACCTAAGAAGCCAAGGATCCCGAACAGAATAAGGATGATTCCAAAAATCAACGTCCCATAACGTGTGAAGTCCGGATTAGAGTTCTTATACAGGCTCGTTAAGTCATTGGTCGTTTCTTTATTGAAATACACTAAAACTAATCCCAGGAAAATGAGGCTTCCATAAATCAGAGCAAACTTATGAATAAAACCTCCGATAAAGGCGACTATAATTCCTAGAGTCCAAAGGATGTTTGTTATCTTCATACAGACATTTTAATTATTTTGGAAATGCGGATATAACATTCTGCACCGCACCGACTTGCGCCGCATTTTGTGGTGAGAACGCTGACACTACTCTACTGATTAAGGACAGCCACGTAGACGCCCAGGGCTGCCATGAGGCCGAAGAAAACGACTAGCGCTTTAAATAGAATCAGTCGCCAAGGTTCGTCCCATTTGGCATTTCCGCGGGATTGATCGACGTAATACTTCTGTAGTGAGCGGGCCCATCTATCTGTGTTGCGCGCTAGAATAAACAGGTCAATGACCGCTGCGGTTACGATTATTGCAATCTTCAAAATGATCATAAGATTATTGGTTTGGGGCTGCGCTCAGCAACCCGCTTGAGTTCCTAAAATAAGTTACGCCGCTGTTGTTCACTGTTGCTGGGAGAGATGTAGGCGATAGTCCACCGCTCGGCGTTCGCACATATGTTGCATTATTTTTAACAACATACTGCGCGGATGAACCATAGCTATTATAGCTGCTAATCGTTGCTGGAATATTGTCAGTATTACCCGACGTGCCCGGCGCTATAGGCTTATTCCAGACGAGATAAGGGACGGGAGCCGACCCATCTACTTGAACACTTCCGCCTTCGCCGGCGCCAAATACAAGCCCTAAGACAGGTTCCCCCTTGTCTACGGTCTTCTTCGTTGTTGGATCATATGTCCATATATTATCCGACACCCTTCCACCGACCCCATCAGCTACTGTTCCGTTCGCAGTAACGGATACCTGCCTACTATGCGGAAGTGCTATTCCCGGAGCCCACATCAATTCAAACCCCGCCGCTAGACCGACGCCAACGCCACTGGAAAGGAAGTAGTCTATTCCGTTCCGATCAACGCGCAGACCCGCCGACCATGCTTGGCCGGGAGCAACTACGGAACCGGATATCTCAACGTATCGACCTTGGGGATCCTTTTTCGTGATTGGGTTGCCGACAGCATAGCTGTATGAGTTGAGGCTCTGCGGATTCACCAGGTCCTGTCCCTTCGGATTACCTAAGAAGACTGGGTCCTGGGAGAGGAACTGCCCTCTGCTCGAATCATAATACCTGGCATTCAGGTACGACAGGTTGGTCGGATCCGTGAATTGCCCGATATATTGTCGGTTGGCGTTAGTGCCGCCCACTTCTGTATTGATCCTCGTACTACCATACGGATAGTAGTCGAGTGTTTGGAGGAGATTGCCTGAGGCGTCAGTTACGTCGTTGGTGGAGTTGAGGTGGTCGGGATAGTAGTAGTGGGTCGCTGGCGTGCCTGTGGCGATGCCGTTGATGAACGCCTGGTCAACGGTGGCTACGAGCGTGTCTCCTTCATACAGGTAGTCGGTTGAGGTAGCGGTTGAAGTAGCCCCGACGGTCGTTGTCGTGATCGAGTAGTACCGATTAGGATAGATGGTGGTAGTAACGGTCGTGGAACCCGTCGAGCTCGCTATCCGCTGAGATACTCGATTGTTTTGATAGTCGTATGCGTACGTCGTGGTTGCGTTGCCATTTACCGACTGCGTAAGGCGGTTGCGCCAGTCCCAGGCATAAGTTGTAGTTTCCGTGCTCGTAAGATTGCCATTGTGATCGTATGTGAGAGTCGAAGTCGCTATGCCATTTGCCATCTGCGTAGCCGCGTCGGGGTTCGCGTAGTTAGTCCCAGCATATGCATATGAGGTAGTGCTGCCGTTGTATGTAACGCCCGTGATATTTCCGAGGGCGTCGTACGTATAGCTTCGCTGATATGCTGCAGATGCCGGGGGAACGCGGGCGCCCAATGCAGTAACAGAAAAGGTTCCATTTGAAGTAAAGGTCCAAATATCGTTTCCGCCCGACGTCGTATGAGTACCTGTCGAGCTTGCCGTTATTAAGCCTATTGGGGCGGAAATTATGTCAATTCCTGAACCACCCGAGCCACCCGCCGCTGAAGGCCTGCCACCACCTCCGCCGCCGCCGCCAGTGTGAGCAGTCCCATTTGTTCCTGTGCCACCACCACCAACGCCTCCTGCGCCGCCACCGCCTGAGCCACCGTTGCCACCACCTGAATTTCCGCCACCACCGCCGCCGCCACCGCCGGCGTATGTTACCGAGGAGCCAGAGATGGAGCTGGCAGTACCTGCCCCGCCATCCGCGCCGCCGTTTCCGCCAAATGTTTGATGCCCTACCTCACTTGCACCGCCTCCGCCCGATGCGCCATTGCCATTGCCATTGTAGCCACCATCGTTACCTTGTCCGGGGGTACCTGAGCCTCCGTTTGGATTCGCGTTTCCGCTTCCACCTCCTCCTGAGCCACCATTACCTGCGCCCACCCCGGTCGCCGGATTACTACCTGAACCTCCTCCAGTGGCGGTAAAACCAAACACTGAACTACTATTCCCGTTTGCACTCGCGCTTCCGCCAGCGCCCACTGTTACGGTATATGCTTGTGCGGTAACTGCGGCAGAGCCCGTGAGCATGCCACCGGCACCTCCTCCACCCCCACCGTATGTCGTGCCGCCGCCCGGAGCTCCCCCTCCACCACCGCCAACTATCAGATATTGCGCTGCTGGAGACGGGCCGTACGGACTTGAGGATGCGGCACTAAGCCGATTCAGAGAGTCATAAGAGAGATCAGAGAGCTCGGCCGCATCGGTATACGAAGTGTCGGCTATGTGAGTAATATTGCCCACTGGGTCGTAGACGTAGGATATGTTTTGCGTGACCGTCGATGTGGCTGTGGTGGAGGTAGAGGTAAGCAGGTTGGACAATCGGTATTGAATGGTCGGGTCGTAGGTATAGAACGATGTGAAGCCGTTTGCATACGCACGCACATTCGGCTGATCCGTCGGCGCGTATTGCACATTAGAAAGCACGGACGCGTAGGTAGAGCCTCCTGGCACTTTATTAGTGATGCCTTGGATCTTCCCCGTTGCATCCTGGGCATATTTAAGATCATTGCCGCCTGGGTAGACGATCTCCGTGACATTGCCCTGCCGATCGTAGCTGTAGATCGTCTCGTATCCAGTTCCCCCAACCGTGTTAGTCGTTGATGCGACCAGGCCAACCGCGTTGTACGCGTTGGCGATGCGTGAAGCAGTCGTCGAAGCAACGCAGAGATACCCAATGCCGTCCGTACAACTGTCATAGGTGTTCGTAACCTCAGCCCCGTTCGTATCGGATTCGGTCGCAGGCCGGCTGAGCGCGTCGTACGTATACGTTGTCGTATGGCCGTTAGGATCCAGCTTTGAAATTAGGTTGTTCGCGGAATCATACGAATAGGTTGTGGTTCCAAAGGTTGCTGTACTTGAAGCATGCAAATCTTGCGCTGTCAGTACGCGGCTTAGGCCATCATAGGTGAAGTTGCGAACATTGTTCGATGCATCGGTAATCTTGGTCAGGTTGTTCAGCAGGTCGTATGCATAGCTGGTTGTTGCTGTAGTTGTCGCAATGGGTCCAATGACGTTGACCATATTTTCAAAGGCGTCGTAATTGTATCCCGTCGTATTCCCATCTGGATCTGTCTTCGATACTTGCCAGGCACCGTACGAATCTGTGGTTGTCCCAACTGAATTGAGGATTACCGTCGTTCTCTCCAACGGGTCGTAGCTGTAATTCGTAAATAGTGAAGTGGTACTCGTTGCGGTTGTGTATGAGGTGCTCGATGCAAAGTATGGAAGCGAGTCTTTGCTGAGCAAGCCATTGCTACCGTACACACTGTCTTTCGCTGCGTAGGTGTTATTCCCTTGCGCTTGCGTTCGGGTCTGTATTGTCCGGCCAAGACCGTCAAAATACTTGTACGCCGTAGAACTCGTGGCCGAAGTTAGATAGCTCGTCGTAGTCGTGTAGCTTGGGAATGCATTATCTGCATGAGCTATCGTCTGCTTAGGCACGAGCGTGGACGGCGAACTAATATCGGGCTCGTCCACCTCATCAAGACGGCCAACGGCATCGTATATATTCTTGGTAACAAAGGTATTCGGGTCCGTCGTCTGTGCAACATTCCCTGTCGGGTAGTCGTAGGTGTAACTCGTGGCCTGACTTAGAGCATTTGTGACGGTCGTGGGATACATGTTGTACGGATCGTAGGAATACGTAGTTTCATTGCCATTTGCATCAGTTGATGATGCAACCAATCCATACGAGTTGTATCCTTTCGTCGTGCTTGCGTACGTGCCGCCTGATATCCAATCCTCTTCCTTGGTCACATTCCCGTTGGTGACCGTGCCATACGATTGATCATCGTATGTGTATCGTGTTTCTTTAAGCTTCGTGCTGCTCGCAACAGAGACGGTGGTATCTATTGGGGCGCTTAGATTAATGCTGCTGTTATACGCGAAGGTCGTACTCGCCACACTGTCGTCGCTTCCCGTATCGGTATACGTGCCGTCCGAATTGCCATTTACCTGCCCGTAGTCATCGGTCTCGAAGAGATCGCCTGTGGTGGTCGAGTATTGATACGCAGCGGCATGATCTTTATGCGTTGAACCCGTTGAATCAAAATCCTGCGTCAGGGTGATCCCCGGCGTGAGGAGATACCTCCCGTTTCCCAAAGAAGCTGAATTCAATTCGTAGAATGTCCGTTTGAGTACCGTACCGGTGGTGCTGGTAACGTCTTGTCGGAACGGATGACCTATCTGTGCGAACCCGTCACTACGTTCGCCGATCGAGGTTGAAGCCGTGTCGCCCTGCGAGTAGTACGTGATGATATCGGCGAGTGGACCGTCTTCTGTAATAGTGGAGAAGCCTGCGAATTTTCTGTCTATTGGTCCGTTAGCCAGGAATAGCTTTCCACCGGCATATGAGTAGTCGTACTCGGTATTGTGTCCCTCCCAATCATTCGTAACCAATTTCGTAACGACAAGCAGCGGCGTCGGCAGATGCGGGTTATCGGTCACGTCTTGAGATGTCATCTCGTAGCTTATTTGCGTGGTCCCTCCTTTTGGATACGTAATCTTACTGAGAAGATCTTGCCGGGACGCTTGGTTGTAGCTCGTGTCTTGATCGGGCAAGCCGTCGCCATTCCAGTCAACCAGTTCATTAAAACTTTGCACGCCACCAGCTTCAGCACCGACGATACCACCGGCCGGTAGTTGAATGGTGCTAGTCGCCCATCCAGAACCCGTATTCAGCCACACCTCGTTGGCTATTCCGAGCTCACAACCATTTTGCGCCGGAAATCCACCACCGTACGTCCCATTGTAGGAGCGAACTAGGTCCGGCAACCCATCGCCATTGATGTCGACAAGACGAAAACCCCTATCTCCACATACGCTACCTCCTCCACCGCTAGTCCAAATTGTAGTCGAAGCAATAGTCCATGAAGACAAGCAACCACTCTGCCATTGAGCACCGGTGTTCAAACAGAAATACGTATTCGTGCCGTCGGTGTACATCCAGTCATCGAGGCCATCCCCATTGATATCTACCAAGCGTGAGTCATTTTGTGGGGTGCCCAGATTATTCGGCATATGCTCCATAGGGGAGAAGTCGCTCGTTTGCGTCCAACCTTGGCCATTGCCGAGGTAAGAAGTGGTACTGCCTATACCAGGCGATGCCATAGCGTAGTCAGGGAGAGCGTCACCATTGAGATTGCCCAGGAGGCCGCCCGTTTCTCCGCTGGAATCACCGAAGAACGGAATACTTGCTGTAGAGGTCGATATCTCCGTCCACGTATTATACGAACCGGTTGTTGTGGACGTGTTGAGATATAGTTCGTTTACGTTGGTCGAATCTGAATACCCGCGAACGAGATCGGGTATGCCATCGCCATTTATATCGACGAAGCGTGTGCCCAATTCCCAAGGCGCGTTAGGTGCGCCTCCCTGCGCCCACACTTGGGGAACGGTCCCTATGTTGTTGCCATTTATAAAACCGGTCTTTACTCCGCTGCCGGGGCTTTGTTCAAATGTTGCTTCATCCGCCAACCCATTGTCAGTCGATGGGATGCCAAGATACGCCTGGTTCTCTAACTGATACCCTCTATTAGCACCATTATTGACGAACGTGACGGATGAACTGGCGTAACTGAACGACGTCGCCGGAAGCGTTATCTGATTGCTGTTAGTGTCCTGTCCGGTTTCCTGAATACTCGTTAGCATCGGACGGAAACCGTTGTCTCCCACGCCGTACGTGAGCGCGTATTTCCGTACCCACGTGCCGTTTACCGATGCTTCAATTTGAGAGACTTGTTTATCGGTCGAAATGGGAAACGCTGCTTTGTAGGTCGTATAGGGAATGGTGCTTGAAGCCAGTGAGAATGTGATTGTCATGGGGCCAGCCGTCACCCCGTTGCCCGTATAGGTAATGGTGTCTGGATAGAGCTGGTTCTGATCTCGTGTGTAGGTATAGGTTATGTAGTTGCCGTTGGTATCTTCTACTTTCTCAAGCTCCCACAAATACACATTGTTACTGCTGCCGTTGACATCATATTGCTGGCCGGATGAGTCGATACCATACTCGTATTCGGTTCCCTTCTTGTCGTAGGCAATCCAAGAATTGGTGGAAGTTGAGTGAGTGTACTGAATAAAACTGCCGTCATCGACACGAGCATAATAGGCGTCAGGGCTCGTGGTGGCAGTCGTCGTAGCAAGCTCGCCACTGACGGAGGAGTAATAGTAGTTGTCATTGTAGAGATTGTTGGTCCCCGTCTTGTTCATTCGTTCGATGTATGGGATCGAGGTCGACCAGCCGTAGCCAACGATGCTGTCGTCCTCTAGCTTTTGGCTGTTGTATTCCAACGAAATATCGGGCTGGAGGCCATTTCGCCCTGGCGGAATATCAAGGGGTATCTTTTCGGTCAATGCACCTGAGGTCTGGTCAACCTGTGGGGCAATGCTTTGATAACCGAAGAGAGTTGGGTTTTGGACGTTCGGAGCCAAAGGTCCTCCACCGCTTGGAGGTAGTAGGTCAGGATGTACTGAACTATTCGTCGTGTGGTTTGTTGCGGACTGGGATTGGTCGGAGGTATCGGAACCATCAGTTGCGCCGGAGTCTGGCGATTGGCTACCGGAAGTCAAACTATTGAATAGCGACGGAACGTTTACCTCTGAATTGGAATTACCCGATCCAGACTGTGATTGATCCGAATTGCCTGAACTGTCGGAGGTAGCCGCGGGCGTTGTTGCAACATCTCCACTCAACGTACCCGTTGTATCAGAAGTTGATGATGAGTCGGGCGAGACCGATGAGGAGGTGTCGGTTGCGGTTTGGGCAAATGCAGAAGCGAGTGGAGCACACAACAACGAAAATACCACCACGACATTCAAGATCTTGGCGATAACCTGCCCCCTCTTACGCAAAGGTGTGTACATAAAAAATTATGAAATTTGCTCTGCCCTCAAATATGAACGCTACACATTTAGAATACCAAGCCGTGTATTCTTGTCATGGTGGTTATCCCCTCTTTTGAGATTGGCCTGGGCATTGGAAAATGGTCGTCCGGCCGATCGCACTTCGTATCGAGACACTTTGATGTTTGACCGGATCTGTCTCGAGTGCGTACGTAGCTGACTAGACTCGTGGTGAGTTAGAGGTATGTTGAACACGCACAATTCATCGGAGGAGTAAAGACACGTGCCCCGTGTGAAGTCTCTCAAGGTAATCGAAAGAGAAATTCGAAAGCTTCAGAAGGAAGCCGAACAACTCAGGCAGCGAGAAAAGCCCGGTATCAAGGCTTTGCAAGCAGTCTTGTCGAAATACAAATTGACGTCAGCGGACGTTAAGCTCGCCATGAGTACCCCCCGCCGCAGCACGCTTCGCGGCTCGAAGGTCGCCCCGAAGTATCGGAACCCCAAGGATAAAAGTCAGACCTGGTCGGGGCGGGGGCTCAAACCTAAGTGGCTCGTTGCGTTACTGAAGCAAGGGCGGAAGCTCGAGAATTTCGCAGTGTAGGGTGTTTTCAGGCGTCGAGCGCAAGTCACCTTGAGGCCCCACGTATAGCTACATATTCGAGAAGGCTCAGAAATAGTTCTGTGGCCTTCCCCGACAAACTGGACCTCGCGTCTTAAAAAACGCGAGTTCCTTTCTGATTTTCGTCCTCTATTCGCGGCGCATGGGAATGTACCGAGCACTGAGCAATCCCACGTCATGCGTGCAGCAGACCGCGGGTCTATGCTGACGAGAATGGAGGCGAGAAGCGACATCACCTTTCTAGGCAATATAGACTTCAGGAGCGATCGCCGCCGGTTCGGCATCAAGCTCGAGGATCGATTTCTCCATACCTATATCATCGGCAAAACCGGCACGGGTAAGTCGACTTTGCTCGGCACTATGGCGGTTCAAGATTTGCGCGCACGTCAAGGCTTCGCGCTTATCGACCCCCACGGAGACTTAGTGGCGGGGCTACATGCGGAGGCCGTTCGCAACAACGTGCCGAACGTGGTGTATCTGGACGCCACCGATCCGGCTCAACCATACGGATACAATCCTCTTCGGCAGGTTCGCGCCTCAAGCATTCCGCTCGCGGCGTCCGGCCTCTTGGAAGTCTTCAAGAAAATGTGGAGCGACGCGTGGGGTGTGCGCATGGAGCACATTCTGCGCAATGCGCTGTATGCGCTGCTAGAACAGAAGAACGCGACGCTCTCAGACATTCCTCGGCTGTTTCGTGACAGCGCTTATCGAAAGCGAATCGCCGCCTCTCTGCAGAATGAGCCGGTACGTATCTTCTGGGAGAGGGAATTTGAGCGCTATTCCTTCGCATACCGCGCCGATGGCGTGGCGTCCATTCAGAACAAGATCGGGGCGTTCCTGGCGGATCCAGTTATGCGGCGTATTCTAACCGAACCCAAGGAGCCAATTTCACTGCGCCGAACCATGGATGAGGGAAAGGTGCTGTTGGTGAATCTGGGCAAGGGTAGAATTGGCGACGACAGCTCCGCGCTCCTGGGCGGCCTCCTCGTCACGACCATCGGCCTGGCTGCCTATAGCCGGGCGGATGCCGAACCGGCTTCACGCAGAGACTTCTTTGTGTACGTCGATGAATTCCAGAGCTTCACCACCCTTGCCGTTGCCAACATGCTCTCGGAACTTCGGAAGTATCGCGTTGGGCTTACGATGGCGCACCAGTATCTCTTCCAGCTTGAACCAGAGATCCGCCACGCTGTGCTGGGCAATGCCGGGACGCTCATTTCGTTCCGCTTGGGGGCCGAAGATGCCGGGTACGTCTCGCGGGAGTTCGACGAGCGTTTTGCGGCAGGCGATCTCCTCAACCTTGAAAACCGGCATATCCGCCTCAAGCTTATGATTGACGGACAACCGAGCCGGGCGTTCAGCGCGAGGACATAGCCGCCGCACCGCCTTCGGGTTCTAGGTCGAGCCACCGCTCCAGTGCCTGCCCACTAGATCTGAACTGCCTAGGCACCATCGCGCTGTCGCGCCGGTGCTAAGGAGCTTATCGGCCTTGTCTTTGAAGCTCTTCAAGGCCGGCATTGAAGAGACGATCAAGCCGTCGGGTCAAACTCACCGTCGGTAGTGTAGAGTACTCGATACGTGGTTTGTGAAGTCAGCGTCTCATCGTCTCAAACCCTGTCCCTGAGACGGTCAAATCGACGAGTACGGCGCAAGCCAGGAGGAATCATGCCATTCGTGAGCATCCGCATGATCGAAGGTCGTTCGCAGCAGCAGAAGGACGAGATCTCAAAGCGCGTTAACGACGCACTCAGCGAAGTATTGGAGCTACCGAAGGACGACATCTGGATCGTGTTCGAAGATATCGCGGCCAAGGATTGGTATGTCGGCAGCTCGACGGTCGCTGAGCTTCGCAAGAAGGGACTGCTGAAGTGAGAGTGGTTGAAGACAGCTAAGAAGGCCCCTCTCGGAGGGGCCCTTCCTTCAGTCTGCCTATGGCACCGCCACCCTCGCCTCGATCGCTCGCGAGCACCCATCCATGGTCTTGGCTAGCCCTCGCGCCTCCCCTCCACAAACAGTACTGAATTCACGTTGCCGGCCTCGTCGCGTTTTGTATGGGGATTTGAGGGATCCACGTGCCATATCCCGTCGACTATGAACTTGTAGTAGTGAATCCCAGGATCAATATGCAGTCTCGTCCCCCATTTGGCGTAGTCAAATTGCTCAAGCGAAATTGGTTTCCAACTGGAGAACGAGCCAGTTACCTGAACGGCGTCCGCGTCACCATCTTCATATTCAAAGACGGTATCTTTCGGATCGAATGAGGGGCACACAGGGAAGTTGTAAGGGCATCGAAAGCGCAGATAGTTCAAGTCCCAACCACACGTATTGCAAAGCTTTCTTCTCTTCGCGTATTGCATCCAGTGGTTGGCCATGGACAATTCGTCATTAGGCCACACCAAGATCTCATCATCATGGGCGAAACTTGCCAAATTCTTCATTGCTTGGCCGAATATTCTTCGGAGACGGATCAGGTCTTCTGCAGCGTCTCCCAATGCTGGCCAGTTTCTCTCCTTGTGCGCAGGCGCAAGATCGGGCAGCGACGGACCCGACATGAAACGTAGGTAGTCTGTCTCATAGTCCACGCGATACGCTCCCACAGCGTTTATGAGGCAGCTCAAACACTCTTTTATGTCGTCAGGCCCCTTGCGTTGAAGAGTTCCATCGATGGATGTTAACGCGCTAGTTACAAGCGCAAGTGAACTAAACACATGGTTCCAAAGTTCGCTTTCAAGCGGTGCAAAAAAGACTCTTTTGGCTCGAAGGTCGGCGAGGACCTTAGCCAAGTCGTCTTGCATTGCGTCACTGTACTTCACACTTAGGACACCAAGCTTCAACTCGACGCTGTCTGGTTGAAAAAATTCTTTCACTAGTTGTCTGAATTGCCCCATTGGATTCTCCCTACAACCAATCAGTAGCCTAAGTGGGAGATTCATAACGCACGCTTCCAGCCGAGGCCATCGCGATTGCGTTGAGAAGCAACTGCATGCGCGACAGCTCTTCGTCACGTGGCCCGTGAAAGGCCGCGACAAACGGTTTTGCCAGCGCGGGCGACGATGATGACGCCGATAAGTAGGCGCTAAAGTGATCCGCCCGCTATCGCCGTTAGGACGGCAGCACCGCATCGAGCTTGTCGCACGTCGTCTTGTCGAAGCTGAACGTGCGTTGCGTTGCCCAGCCAGGGTCGCCGCTGCCACGCCGGGCCTGGAGCGCCTCGCCCAGACGTTCCGCATCGTCCTTTCTCGCGAAAAACGCCTGCATCAAGTACAGGTCGCGGTCTCGATGCTTGCGTATGGCGAATTGACCCGTCGGCTTCAATGCCTCGATCAGGCGGGCGAGCAAACGCTCGCGGTTCACGCGGTCCTTCCCATCGTGAAAGCCCGTCACTAGGTGGCCAGCCGGATGGCGGTCCATCATCCTGTCCCAGCTCAGCATTGACCATTCTCCGCTTTCGGACAGAGTATCGCACTAGCGTTCGTACCGTCCCGAGGGGTCGCCCGGAGAATGTCGGGCCATACCGATCAACTTGGAGGATCATCGACATGCGCAACATGAGGATGCTCGTACCGATTGCCTTTGTCCTCTTCATTCCAAGGATGGTCAGTGCCGAGGTGTGGACGGCCCACACTACTTTGGAGAAAGAGAAATCAACGTCGGCGCGCTGCGGAGAGGTGGCTATCTCCTACACATTGAACCTAACGGACACGACGTTTACCGCGACCAGCGAATATGGAAAAATGTTCAGCATCAAAGTTCCAGCGGACGGAGTAATTAAGCAGACTTACAAGCGTCCTGGGAGCACGGGGTGGTGGCGCTTTGAAATGACAGGCAATGTGAGATCGAGAGAATTGGAAATATTCGTTGATAATTGGCATTGCTACTACAAGCTCACGCCAGACCAATAGCCCGAGAGTTCGCTACATCTCCCGTCGGCGCTCCATTTCAACAAAGAAGTCAGCGAGATCTTAAGTCGGCTTAGACACGGGCGCATAAGCGGTCGGCGCACTCGTTTGTATCGGTGAGGTCATCGGGTAGATTGGCAGACGAGTTGCGGGCGCGGGAGCATGAGCGACGGAAGTGGGCTGTCCGAGCCTTCGCCCGCTTTACAGCCGCTCTCCGTTCTTTTCGCGAATGTTCGGGTTGGCGCCCTTGAACCAATCGCAGTACGGCAACGCGCGCTGGACATCGTTCCACGTAATACCAGTCTTCGCCGCCCGGTCGGGGTTGAAGTGGTCGACGTGCCCATCAGTGGCGATCGGGAGCTGGAGGCCATCGCTCACTGACGCCTTTTCTATGTAGCACCACTGAGATGACGGGGCCGGATCGTCCGCCTTTTGGTATTTCCAACCTGTCTTTACGATGAATCCCTCAATCCTCTCGGTGCGAAAGATAGAGAAATCCACGACCGTCTTACCTGACGATGATGATTTGAACTTATCGGTTAGTGCCCGCGCTTGAGTCATCGCCTCTTCGGCTTCTGCAGCCTTATCGGCGGCGGCTTTTTCGGCTGCCGCCACTTTATTGGCCGTCTCGACTTTCTCTTTAACAAGCCCTTCAATAGTCACGGCCTGCTCGCGCATAGCTTTCGCCACTTCCTCCAGCGTCGGGCGGTTCATGACCAGTGACAAGCCGTATAGGCTCAGGAGAGCCCCAATGCCTACACCCATCGCTGCGACACCGATCCCGACACCGCTCTTCAGCAACGCCGTCCGTCTCGTGGCCGCGTTGGCCGCATCGAGAACCTCCTGCCTCTGCTTGGCTCGGTCCGCTTCAATGCGGTCGATAGCAGTGGTATCGGCGGTCTGGATCAAACTGATAGTTTCCATGTCCGCCTCCTACTTGAAGACACGCAGATGAATGGCGTTGTTGGCGCGCGCTGCAGACAGCGCTTCTTCGGCAGGGCGGCCTTCGACGCGCGTCACACTGGTTTCGTCATCTGGAAGAGGACCTGCCCCGGTATAGGGAACAAAGCGAATGATGGTCTCCTTGATGAGGATTGGTTTCTCGATCTCTGGCACGATCTTCTCGACGATCTTGTCGACCAGCACCTCTACCCTCTCGATGCGTACGATCTTCCGTCTGAAGCGGGCAATGTAAGCACGTAGCGCTCTTGCCAGTTTCGAGGGGCCGCCTTTTGGCCAATAGTGAATAAGGGCGGCTGCTGTACCGGTGAACGAGACTATGCTGGCACCGAATATTGCGAAGAACGCCCGCGTATTTGCCACCTGCGCGTCCGTGAGGCTACTAGCGTCGACGCCATACACAGCGCTGGCAATGCGATAGATCGGATTGTCTTTGACTTCGTCGGCCACGGCTTTGCTGGCGCGCGCCTCGGCCCGCTGGAGAGCATCCATCCTGTTGGCGTCGCCATCAGTCGACAACGCGAGCAGCTCGGCATTCGCCCTGGCCCGATTCGCACCGATTTGATCACGGCGTGCCTCCAACGGGGCCTTGGCCATGTCATATCGCTTGCTTTCCTTATCGAGCTCCGCCTGATAGCAAATTATTGCGAGCTTTAGGCACTCTTTAACACGATCCATGTTGTCATTGTGGCGCGTGTGCTCCGCCGCAATCTGTTGCTCGATAAGTTCGAGTTCGTGATTTGCCGTGTCCACTCGCTTCTGCAGCGCAGAGCGTGCACGTTCGTTAGCAGCGGACTGCAAGGCGATGGCCTGCTGGGCCTGCCGCTGGGTGTCCCGCAGATGTTCGACCGGCGCGATGCGCTGATTGACGGTGCGCTCTAAGCCTAACGTCCAGTTTTCTAGGGCGACGCCAAGGAGCGCAATGATTGCCAGCAATGCGAGCAGCCGGGGCAGCAATCGTGGCGTCTCTTGGAACGCCTTGGCTAGAGGGATGCGTAGGAGCTCAAATCCGGCGAGCACGGCTACCGGCAACGCGGGCAACCATCCACCAATCGTTGTCGGGAGATCACGAGGAAACGTGATTGATACTGAATTCACCATGCCCAGCAAGATGCCAAAGATCTCTACCGTCCAGGCGAAATGGATGAGTCCGCCTCCAAAGCGGGCCGGCGCATATGCGGCGTAGCGCGATTGTGGCTGGGAAAGCATTGGGGGCGCTCCGGTTATGACTGAGAAATTTCGTGTCTCGTTCACAAGACGGGAGGAGCGGTTCATTCGTTACACGCTTCAGGAAGCCTCCGAGAGGCGCGCGAAAGCTTTCTTCCAACGAGTGCGCCGCTAACGCAGGCCACAAGAACAAACTCAAGGCAAAAAAAATGCCTAGGCTACCTCAGGTAGCTCAGGCATTTCAGCGGACTATGGAAAATGATACGGCCTTACGGATTAAGGGTCGCGCTCCTGGCCGTGGCCAGAGTCACTTGGTGCCTAGCTTGCCCGTGTCTGGATTCACGTTGCCCTTAGTGGACCAGTTGTCGGTCCGCGTTCCGTTGGGATTGGTCTGACGATGCGGAGCGACGTACGTGCCGTTTTTGGTCGTGTAGCCCCTCACCGAGTGGGAACCGCTCGATCCACCACCTCTGGCGAATGCATCGGATGTACCCGCGGTGGAGATCAGCAGAATAAGCGCGAATGCGGAACGGATCATTGGGCAGCTCCCCTATTACCGAGAGGACATCCTCTCTTCCGTTAGACGAGGCGGGGCCATTGTCCGTTACAGGTTATTCTTAGAAAAACTTCCGGGGGCGAAAAACCCAACGAGAACAAACACTTGCGGCGCGACGGCCCTTGACTTTGTGCCACTAACCAAGACCAGATGAGCTTGAGCGGTACGATGTGCAAAGGTGGCGGCCTTGGACAATCCGAGGTTGCTATCCGAAAGTGACCTAGCATGGCGAAATGGTCTGAAACGCTATTCAAACGGTGCCATTTCAGCATCAGGGCACGTTACACCGATCCCAGCGGAGATCCCGTGCGACCGGCGTCAGAACCACCACTGCAACACATTCATGTGGCGCTCCGGCTCTTGAAGCATGCTTGTGCGCTCTCACTAGTTTGGAGTGCTCTTGCCGCCGCCGATACCTCCGCCTGGGCACAAGACAACTCAAAGGACCCGACCCCAGGGCAGAAGATCTATCGGCTTATCTACAACGGCCGTAACGTCGAAGCCGTCGAAGAAGCGAAGCTCTACATTAAGTCGGCGCCGACCGACCAACAGCAAGAAGCTGTCAGCTTGGCCGCATCAATCTGCATTGTAACCTATGACGTTGAGTGTGCGCGCGACGTCCTCGCGTCCTCCGACAGTCTCATTAAAAGTTTGCCGGCTTCTGAAGTTAAGAACTACACGTATGCCAGTAGCCTTCTGGTGTGGTCATATCTTCAGACGATATCTGGGAACAACGGTGCAACCCAGAAGGCTGTTGGATCGGCGTTCCCCGACGGTGCGACCAGCTCACTAGGGAGCCCCGTCATATTCGCCGATTTGCATATCCTCGCCGCTCAACGTGCCATGAGCGTCGGCGATTATAGCGCATCACGCGATCACCTAGACAAGGCGCTTGGAAGTGCGTTGTCGCTACAATACGAGCGCTTTGACGCGCCGCGCCTGATCGTTCGCATAGCCGGTTTAATGAGCGAAAGTTTTGATGTCGAACGGGCGCTTAGATTGCTGACCGCCGCAGAACCGGTCCTCCGCCACATCCCGCAAGAAAGCCTGCTTTACTGCGAATATTTGCAATTGCGCGCCGGCGTCTCTGCCACGCTAAAGAATTTCGATGGTGCCGCGAATGACCTCCGAACGATTCTAGAGAAGCTAGATAAATTACAAGCCAAACCGTGGATAATCGCATTTTTAAAAGCTGGCACGTACAATGACTTGCTCGGGGTTGA
>Ga0207139_1056_pt1 | contig 24988 bp, 25 predicted proteins | sample Alteio_BWMinHeat_7_FD_153585 | JGI IMG/M metagenome (GOLD analysis project Ga0207139, IMG submission 153585) | Enriched cells from forest soil in Barre Woods Harvard Forest LTER site, Petersham, Massachusetts, United States -... | ecosystem: Environmental > Terrestrial > Soil > Temperate forest >... | reverse complement strand
ACGTTCATCGCTTTGCATTGCCCCTGTCGGATTTAAATTGAAGAGGCGCACCTGAGCCATGATCTGAGGACCCACGAATTTCGAGCGCTCGTTGGATTGTGGACATGCTTCGACACAACACCCGCAGGTGATGCATTTCGAAATCGCGTACATCACCTCTTGCTTTTCTTGGGAGATTTTAGGCCCGGGCCCCCGCTCATAGGCCCCGTCTGAATCGATCCAAGCGTGTACTTTTTTCAAGTTTTCAAACATGCGCGAGCGATCGACGATGAGATCGCGCACGAGTGGAAACTTGGTAAATGGGGCCAGAGTAATCGTGTCCGATTGCGTCTTTTCTAAAATCGGCTCGATCAACGCCGTGCAAGCTTGTCGAGGACGCCCATTGACGAGCATCGAACACGACCCGCACACCTCTTCTAAACAGCCCTGCTCCCACACGACAGGGGTCACTTTTTCCCCTTTCCGATTGATCGGATTTTTTTGGATCTCCATCAAGGCTGATATCACGTTGAGGTAAGGTTCAAGAGACAGTTCAAATTCCTCCCAATATTGGTTTCCGGGATGGCCACGATAAACCTTTAGGATAAATTTTTTCATAAACCTCAAACAGGTAGTTCGATGTTAGCGGGGATGTTTTCCAATGTCGGCTTCACCTTCACCGCTTTCGAATAATCGCGCATGACCGGCTTTAAGTGACGCAAATCGATCGCCTCATACGTGATATCGGGATCGCCCGTGATGGGATTGAATGTCGCGATTGTCGTCTTCAACCAATTTTCATCGTCCCGTTTTGGATATTCTGCCTTGAAGTGGGCCCCACGAAACTCATTTCGCAAAAGAGCGCTCTTGGTAATGATGAGCGCGAGGTCGAGCATGGGCCCAAATTGCAACGCAAAAGCCAACGTTTGATTTGCAAATTGGGTATGGTCATCTAAAGAGATCCGTTGATACCGCTCACGGATTTCGTGGATCTTCTCGATCGTCCGCTGCAAATCGGTGTTGTTGCGCTTCACGGTGACATTAGCCACCATCCACTCTGCCAGCTCATCGTGCAAGCGATACACATTTTCTGGTCCTTGCCTTGCCAATACTTCGCTTTTAAGATCGACCACTTGCTGAATCGCCTCTTCATAGGCACGTAGAGACAACTCACTGCCTTTTACGCAATTGTCGATGTAGCGCGGCACTTCATTGCCTGTCACTAGACCTCCAAAGATACAAGAGAGCAGTGAGTTGGCACCGAGACGATTGGCTCCATGGTATTGATAATCCGATTCCCCCACATTGAAACACCCCGGAATGTTCGTCATTTGGCGATACCGCTCGTACCGATCGGGATCGTCAGCTGCTGGCCAATCGACCCAGCCTCCTCCCATCGTATAGTGAACAGCGGGAAAGATCCGCATCGGCACTTTAGAGGGATCTTCACCGGTGAATTTTTGGTAGATATCCAACACAGAAGCTAATTTTTTTTGCTGTTCCTGAGACAAGTGAGAGACGTCTAAGTACACTTGCATGCCCCCATCGACTCCCAATCCCATTTCACAGATGCGCAACAACTCGCGCGAACCGATGTCGCGTGGAACGAGATTGCCAAAAGTCGGGTACATCTCTTCTAGAAAATACCAGGGTTTTCCCGTCTCGCCGCAAGGGAGCAACAACCCATCGGCCATTTCGATTTTCTTGCTTGAATCTCCCCATACCCAGATTCTGCCTCCCTCTCCGCGGATCGACTCCGACATCAGCCGCATCTTATCCGATCCTGGAATGGCTGTTGGGTGGATCTGGATGAATTCTCCATTGGCGTATTTCATCCCTTGCCGGTACAAGCGTCCATTCGCCGCTCCTGTGCAAAAGGTGGAGTTGGTCGATTTTTTAAAGATCAAGCCGCATCCCCCTGTGGCAATCACAACGGCATCCGCTTTCAGCGCTTCGATCTTCTGGTTGAAGAGATCCATCAGCACTATCCCACGCGCCTGACCAGAAGGATCGAGAACGAGCTGCATAAACTCGTGATTTTCAAATTTCTCGACCAAGCCTCTGGCCTCGTGGCGCCTCACCTGTTCATCCAATGAATAGAGGAGCTGTTGCCCTGTCGAAGCCCCGCAAAAAGCGGTGCGGTTGTACAGAGTGCCTCCAAAGCGGCGAAAATCGAGATTCCCCTCTGGCGTCCGATTGAAGGGGCACCCAAACCGATCGAGCATGTAGATGATCGCAGGCGCTGCTAGGCACATTTCCAGAATGGGAGGCTGGTTTGCCAAAAAATCGCCCCCTTTCATCGTGTCGTACGCATGAATGATAGGGGAATCATCTTCCCCTTTGAGATTCATTGCGGCATTAATCCCGCCTTGTGCGCAGACGGAATGGGAGCGCTTCACTTTTGTGACAGAGACGATTTTGACGTGGCACCCTTTCTCAGCCAATTTCATGGCAGCTGAAAGTCCTGCAAGCCCTCCACCGACAACAACAACTGTTTTCTTTCCCTTACTCATCGCCCTGTCATGTTTTAAGATTAATCCAATAGGTCAACCAAATCGCAGAAAGCCCAAACCCGCTCACCAAGACCATTAAAGAAACAGTCAAATAGCGCATCAACCTCTGCGCGCGCTGCGACAGGGTCACTCCCCAAGAGATCATGAACGTCCACATCCCATTGAAAGCATGAAATGTGGAAGCTAACACTAAAATCGTATAAAGCACCATCATCATCGGCATTTTAAAAGTGTCTCTGACGACTAACAAATCTGCTGTTCCAAAGTTGGGAGCGACGGCAATGACCTCATCTTCACGCAAGGGGCGCATTTCCGAAGCGCTGAGTGAGCCAGAATCGTGGGAGTTGTAAAGCTTCACTCCCAAACGCTCTGCCACAGAAGGCAGTCCAGGATCATTTGTAATGCGCACGACGTATCCGCTCTCCGCCCCCGCCGCAGCCAGCGGCGATTCGACGAAACGCATGTGGATGACGTGCGCGAGAATCCCAACAATTAAAAACCATGAGGTGATCCGCTGCCACGTGTAGGCTTTATTGCGCGGATACTCAGGCAAAGAGGGAGTGGAACCATCCGTCGCGAAGGAATTAGCCTTCGATAAACGCAACCGATGGATCCCATAAGCAATGTGAATCAAAATTGGCAATGCAATCAGCAAAATCTCAACAATTTGCAAATACGGGATATCGTGAATGGCATTGACAGCATGGATAAACCCCTTCCCATCATCTCCAATGTAAAGAGCTGCCTGAGAATTGGTAAAGAGGTGAATGAAAAGGTACACGACCAAGCCAATACCTGCCAAAGAGTGCAATTTTCTCCAGATAAAATCGTTTGGAACAGCAGGTGCTGACGTCGTTTCCATAAGAGGGTGTATAACACGTAAAACGAAAAAAGCAAAGCTAAAGAGAGGTCATCATTTTTCCAGTAGCCTTGCAAAATCCAATCAAATAGTATGACTAAAAAAGTGAAAACTATGCAAGCGACACTGAACACTCAAACGCTCGAATCTTTTCTGTTCCATTTGGGCTATGCCAACATCAAATGGGAAACGCGTCCTTTCCACTTTGCCTCTCAAAGATTCACTGAATCACAAATCCCCATTGCAATCCGAATTGCTGAATTCATCAAAAATAGGCTCAACCTTTCAAATGAGACGATTCAAGTATTGAAGAGTGGGAACGAAGAGGGACGGCGGATCCTTATTCTTGATCCCAAGGCATTTGCAAGAGCCCTGACAGAATACGAGAAAAACTGCCGAGCAATCGTCACATTAACAGCGCAGCTTGAAGCATTAAGCACACAAAGCTCCCTTGAAAATAATGTCTAATCATTCCATCTTGGAAGAAAGAGGAAAAGAAGTTCTATGCAAGAAGTGAAAATTGGGTCGTACAAAGTTGGACCTGCGCATCCGCCGTTCATCGTGGCGGAGCTTTCAGCAAACCACAACGGTTCGTTGAAGCGAGCCCTCAAAACCGTAGAGGCTGTAAAAAAAGCAGGCGCCCATGCGATCAAACTGCAAACGTACACAGCTGATACGATTACCCTCAATCTGCGCACAAAAGAATTCATGATCAGCGATAAAAAATCGCTCTGGTTTGGGAAAAACCTCTACGACCTCTACCAAGAAGCCTATACGCCTTGGGAATGGCATAAAACCCTCTTCGACCATGCACGCAAGCTTGGATTGATCGCCTTTAGCACCCCTTTTGATGAAACGGCCGTCGATTTTCTTGAAACATTGCATGTGCCTTGCTACAAGATCGGTTCTTTGGAAATTGTCGATCTGCCCCTCATCAAAAAAGTAGCAGCGACAAAAAAACCGCTTATCCTCTCTACTGGAGGAGCTACCCTTGCCGAAATCAAAGCCGCTGTGCAAGTGGCTCGAGAAGGGGGATGCAAACAACTCGTGTTGCTCAAATGCACAACGGCTTATCCGACGCAACCCAAAGAGTGCCATTTGCGCACGCTGCCCGATTTAGCAAAGAAGTTTGGCACTCTTGTGGGTTTATCCGATCACACAATGGGCATCTGCGTTCCTGTTGCAAGCATTTCACTCGGCGCTGTCCTGATTGAAAAGCATTTCACCCTTTCCCGCGCCGATGGGGGAGTCGATAGTGCCTTTTCAATGGAACCTGAAGAATTAAAAGCCTTAGTTGTGGAAACGGGAAAAGCGTGGGAAGCTCTTGGCAACGTTCACTATGGCCCGTTGCCCGCAGAAAAAACATCCCTCTCTCACCGCCCCTCACTTTTCTTTAGCAAAGATCTCAAAGCAGGCGCGACAGTGGGAATTAAAGACATTGTCTCGGTCAGACCTGCGTTGGGACTTCCTCCCAAAGAGAGCGAAGCCATTTGCGGGTTGAAGCTCAGCGCCGCAGTCAAAAAGGGGACGCCCGTTGCATGGAAACACTTTAAATGACTCTCTTTAGTACGATCAAAAAAGAGCAATTGACCAAGCGACTCCTCTACGGCTCGCTCATCGCTGCGATCGGAGCTCTTCTTCTCGTTTTCGGAGGGGCAATGCTTCCTCCTGCGTCACTTGCACTCTGGGGCTTTCCCCTCTTTCTCGTGGCTATCGGTTTTATCACCTGCGGCATGCTCCCTTACCGACGCCTCAAGCGGCTCGAATCAGATCCCTATGTGATCAAAATCGAAGGCAATAGTCTCTCTCTCTTGCGTGGAGGGAAAACTCTTTTCCATGTGAATATTCCAGAAATTCTTGAAGTGCTCTATGTCGAAGAAGGGTCTCGCTACGGGATGGAGCTGGTCCTCAAAGGATCACCGCATAAGAAAGTGTTCATTCCCTATTTCAGCTCAGCCAGCTGTAGGCAAATCACAGACCTGATTGAATGATGTCGTGCATTTTGATGAGCCCGACGACAAAACCATCGTCATCGAGAACGGGCAGGACGGTGACAGGACGCTTTTGATCCCCTTCCATCGCCTTTAAGGCATGCTCAGCCATGCAATTGGGAGCGATGGAACGAGCTGCTGGTGTCATCAACTCATGCATACCCTTCTCTAAGGCTTGTGGACCGTGGTTTTGCAAGGAGCGGCGCAAATCGCCATCGGTGAAGATCCCCAACAATTTTTTATTGGGATCGGTCACAAGCAAGCACCCACATTTTTTGTTCGATAGCTCTACAAGAACATTGCCAAGCGTGTCGGTGGGCAGGCAACAGGGGATATTTGCCCCTTTTAACATCAGATCGCTGACGCGTAAGGTCAAACGCCTGCCAATTTTTCCGCTCGGATGGTTCAAGGCATACTCCCCAAGGCCAAAATTCTTCTGCTGCATCAACGCAATCGCCAGCACATCGCCAAGTAGGAGCTGCGTCATCGCAGAGGTCGTCGGCACGAGATCAAAGGGGCATAATTCAGTTTCCATCGGGAGAAGGAGAGAAAAATCGCAAGCTGCGCTCAACCGGCTGTTCTCTTGGTTCACAACAGCTACGAGGGTTGCCCCTTTATTGCGCAAACAGGGAATCAACTGCAACAGTTCGTCGCTTTCCCCGCTTTTGCTCATCATGATAAACAGATCGCCCTTGGAGACAATGCCGATATCGCCATGAAGGGCATTGACAGGGGAGAGAAAAAAAGCGCGCGTTCCGGTCGAGGCCAGCGTCAAAGCAATTTTTTCAGCCACTAGACCGCTCTTGCCAACGCCTGAAAAAAAGATCAATCCCGACGCATTTTTTAAAAGTGATAACAGTTTTTCTACAGCTGTGATATCCACTTTATCGAAAAAGTACTCAAGCGCTTCTTTTTCTTTCTTAAATAGTTCTCTTATATGACCCATAGCCTAGATTTTAATTCATGAAAACGATTAGTCTCAAGAAAAAACGGAGTTTCCGATGAAACCTCTCATCCCCGTTACCATTGCAGAAGGCGATGGGATTGGCCCTGAAATCATGGGCGCTGTCTTAAAAATTTTTAAAGCCGCACAAGCGCCTCTCGATTACCATTTCGTCGAAATTGGGGAAAAAGTGTACTTGAGAGGCTTTCCTGGGGGCATCGAGCCCAAAACGTGGGAGAGCATCCGCAAAAGCAAAGGGTTCTTAAAAGCCCCGATCACGACCCCTCAAGGGGGTGGATTTAAAAGTTTAAATGTCACCATCCGCACCTCTCTTGGCCTCTACGCCAATGTGCGCCCTTGCGTCTCTTATTACCCCTTTGTCGAAACTAAGCACCCAAAAATGGATGTCGTCATCATCCGCGAAAATGAAGAGGACCTTTACACTGGAATCGAGTACCGGCAAAGCGCTGAAGCGTACCATGCGCTCAAAATCATCACGCGTCCTGGTTGTGAACGGATTGTGCGGTATGCCTTTGAATATGCGAAAGCCAATCAACGCAAAAAAGTCACCTGTTTCACAAAGGACAACATTCTAAAGTTAACAGACGGGCTTTTCCATAAAGTGTTCGACGAAATTGCAGTTGAATATCCCGACATTCAAAACGAACACTGGATTGTCGATATCGGAGCTGCCAAGTTGGCAGATACGCCTGAAGTCTTTGACGTCATTGTCATGCCGAATTTATACGGAGACATCCTTTCCGATGTGGCTGCCCAAATTGCAGGCTCCGTTGGCCTGGCGGGCTCTGCAAACATTGGAGAGCACGGCGCCATGTTTGAGGCGATCCACGGATCGGCCCCACGTCGTGCTGGCCAAAACCTGGCTAACCCCTCAGGATTGCTTCTTGCAGGGGTTCTCATGCTCGTCCACATCGGCCTTCCCGAAATCGCGGCGACAATCCACAACGCCTGGCTGAAAACATTAGAAGGGGGAATCCACACCTACGACATCTACAAGCCCAACACGAGCAAAGCGAAAGTGGGAACAGCTGAATTTGCCAATGCTGTGATCGAGCGGTTAGGGCAATTGCCCTCCACGCTCAAGGCTGTCCACTACGCTACCCCCCGCACTCATGCGAAAAGCGGAGAACACCAACGTCAACCGAGACCAAAAAAGGAACTTCTCGGTGCCGATGTGTTCATCGACTTTAGTGGGACAGGAGAGGAACTGGCAAAACGGATCGGAGAGAAAGCTGCACCCCTCAAACTCTCCATGATCAGCAACCGTGGCGTCAAGGTGTGGCCAGAAAAGATGCCAGAAACCTCCTGCGTCGATAGCTGGCGCTGCCGCTTCCTCTCTTCGACAAAAGGAAAAAACGTATCCCAACAAGAACTCATCGATCTTCTGAACGCTCTCAATGCCCTAGGGCTCGATTTCACCCACATAGAGCATCTCTACACCTTTGATGGAAAACCGGGGTATTCCCTCTCCGCCGACGAACAATAAGATAACAACGCAGAGGATGTAAACAACAGCCTCTCTGCGTTGATAAAGTAGCCAAAAATTCAAATTCCAAAAAAGAATTGCATTAATTATTGTATATGGTTTAATTTTTGGGTTTGGATATGGAGATACAAAACAGGTTACAGTGAGGACAATCATGATCTGTCGCATGCTTACTTTGATACTTACAATCGGCATCTTAACTAATCAAGGTGCTCTACAAGCGGCCTGCAGCGGCTGTTCGAGAGGGCAAACTCTCGTTACTGAAGGCACAGCATCAGCTGCGTCAGCAGGACTTCCTGGACTGCCAGGAGCCGCAGGATTGCCGGGATTGGCCGGCGTGCCAGGAGCTCCAGGGCCTGCAGGTCCTCCAGGATCTCCAGGTCTTCCAGGCGGACTGTTGGACTATGCAATGGTGTTTGCAGAAGGACTTGGTGTTGGGAACACTCAAACCGTTCTCGGTGGGCACAACATTTTATTCAACTTACCGGATGGGCCTTTTGCTCCAGGCTCAACATTTAGCCACATGTCAGGTGCTGCAGAAGTCGCTATCCATTCAGTAGGAACTTACCTTGCACGTTATGTTGTCACTGTTTCGTTAGACTTACCTCGTCTATTTAACACGACAACTTTTGCATTAGCCTTAAATGGCACTGTCCTCCAAGGGAGTGATCGTTCTTCGAACATTGCACCAGGCGCTGGAGAGCTTACGATGGTCGGCGAGGTTATCTTTAGGATCTCATCTGAGCCACCTACAAATGGCGATCAACTCACAGTGATGAATGCAGGCTTTTTGGGAAACGGCAGCAATACAGCGATAGACCAATTAGGAGTAGCCACCACCGCTGCATCTCTCTTTATTCAAAAATTGAGCAGCAATTAACACAAAGGATCCTCGGATGGCAAGGATTACAGATAGGCTGAATGGGTACACAGGAGAGCATATGATTTTACACTTATTCACGTTTCTGATATTTGCTGGTTTATCTATGCATGAAACGCGTTTACAAGCCGCCTGCGAAGGGTGCTGCATAGCGGAAGAACTTGTCATACAAGCAACTGCCACCGCCGCTACTGCAGGTTTGCCTGGTTTACCGGGCGCTGCTGGATTACCAGGCTTAGCTGGCGTCCCAGGTGCACCAGGCATTGCCGGACCGCCCGGCACCATTGGTTTGGCCGGCGGGGTATTAGATTATGCATACATCTACAACACGGTCGGCGACAACCAAAGTATCGGCGCTGGTGGATTTGTCCCCTTTAATATCCCTGCAGCTTTTGACTCAAATCCCATTTATTTTCCACCTGGCACGACTTTTGACCATAATGGAACAAGCTCGGTTTTATTTATTCACAGCACTGGCACATATATGGCTCGCTATATTGTAACAGTTGCACTAGCTCACACGGGGGTTCCTACAACATTTGAATTGATGTTAGATGGGATTCCAATTCCGGGAAGTGCGAGATCTACGGATATTCCCGATGGAGCTGGTCAACTCACCATGGTGGGTGAGGCTATTTTTACAATTTCTGGAACAGTTCCAGCTTCTGGCAGGGCGCTGACTGTCAGCAATAGTGGTAATGGGGTCGCTGGTATTCTTACGCAGATAGGGGTTTTGGCCCCTGCGACTACTGCGGCATCGCTATTTGTTCAAAAGTTTAGCAATTAAAACAAGGAAGTTAAAATGACACACCTTTACAAAACGACATCTGCGGTCTTGATGGCTGCGTTGATGGTTGGGGGGAATGCTGTTTATGCTGACATGTGGGCATCACCAGCTCCTGACTGCATGGATAGTTGTGCAGTTGAATGCAATAATTGTTGCAATGAGAATTTCTGGGTCAGTGGTGATGTGCTGTATTTGACAGCTTGCGAGGGCGGTTTTGGGTGTGCATTTGGATCAACAGCCATTGAGAGTACTGTTAGCAACGGCCAAGTCATTACAAGTATTGCAGAAGAGGATCGAGATATAGATTTTGATTGGGATGTCGGTTTTCGCGTGGGTGCGGGATACCGCTTTGATTGCAGCTGCTGGGACGCGTCTATCTATTGGACCCATTTTAATGAAAATGGCAGCGGTCATGACTGTGAAAGCAGTGCAAAGTGGAAGTTGAGATTTAATGAGGTGGATGCCTTATTGGGATACACATTTAAGTATAATGACTGTTTCAATATCCGCCCCTTTTTCGGTGCGCGTTATGCAAAAATCAATCAATCGTTAGACACAAATTTGGTTTCTACAGTCTTAGTCGTAGCAACAAATGCAAGCAGCATTGTGACCACCACAGACAGCGACACTGAACATTTTTGGGGCGCTGGTCCTGTGTTGGGATTTGATGCCAATTTTTTACTTGGCTGTGGCTTTAGCGTCTATGGAAATCTTGCTGGGAGCCTGTTGTACGGCGAATTTAAAGACGAATTCAATGATAGCAATGTCTTTACAGCAGCCGTTAACAATTGCGTAGCAAGTAAAAAAAGCTGCGGCGTTCTTTACGGATTAGATGGTGGCATAGGTGTGCGCTATGAGATGTGTTATGCAACATTTCAAGTAGGCTTGGAACAACATACCTATTTCGATTACAACCAGATTGGTTGTGGTGGCGATTTGAACTTGTATGGGGTTAATGCCTCAGTCATCGTACGCTTCTAAAATCAGTCCCCTGAACCCTATATGCAGACAACGTCATGTTGCGGTTCAGGGGGATCTATATTTTTCACAATCTTATTGTTGCACGGTTCCTAACGTCGATTAAGATTGACTCCCATTTTGAAAAAGGATAGAAAAAAATTACAACACAAATAGGCAAGTTTTAGTCTAAACCCTGAAAGGAGCAAGTCATGTCAATCGTCAAAGTGATCGAAGTAATTAGTGAAGGTAAAACAGTCGATGAAGCGATCCAAGCTGCAGTTAAAGAGGCATCAAAAACTGTAGAGATGATCCGTCAAATTAACGTTGAGCACATCGAAGGAATTGTTGAAAAAAATAAAGTTACCAAAATCCGCGTCAATGCGAAAATCAGCTTTGTTGTAGAGAAATAAAAAAAGATCTTTATTGTAATAAATATTGTTATCGTTTTATAATAACCTATATTTGTTAAATTTATAAAAAAAATAGGGGGTTGAGAATGTTAACTTTAGGTTTTGAGCCTGGTCAAAGTGGAGCTAGGCCTGTTATCTTGCCATCACTGCCAGGTTATTTGAGTTTTGAGCCTCGTCCTGATGGCTATAACCTAAGGCCAACTTATCCCCTAGGCAATGGTTTTAGTTATTTAGGTCCTGTTCTCTTCACACGCACACGAGATCAGGCAACGATAAATTCAACGGCTTCAAAAATAATCAATATGCTTACCGGTACGGTGATTTATGGAGCAGCGGGTGGAATTGCCACTCTTACAGCTCTTGTACTGTATGAATCCTATACAGCTAAGAAAAAAAGCGTCATAGAAACACTTAATGAGGCAAAACTCCCAATTGCTGGGACAATCCTCAGCGCCTTTCTAGCTTATAAGTGGTATACCAGAACTTAAAAACCCAAGTGACTACTTCTGAGCCCTAGGGTAAGTTGATCTTCTCGGCTTTGGGTTTCGACTATGTCTATTGAAACCTCTCCCGACCTTGTTTCTCTGCTCTTTTTTGAACGTAGGCTCTAATCCTGGAATGGTGAGAATGGTAGCTTCGTTGTTTGTCAGTGTCGCAATTTTGTCAACGAGGTGACGGTCTCTAGGCAACACGAATGACTGGGCTCTTCCCTGCAATTCTGCTCTTCCGGTGCGTCCAATGCGATGAACGTAGTCTTCGATATTGGCTGGAAGATCAAAGTTGATGACGTCGCTAATTGTTGGAATATCGATCCCCCGAGCGGCTACATCGGTTGCCACAAGAATGGAAATCTTTCCTTCTCGAAGCTGCTGAACCGTCTTCGTGCGCTGCCTTTGTTGTAAATCCCCATGGAGAACTCCGACAGAGAGACCTTTTTCTCTCAAAATGTCGCACAGTTCATCTGCAAATGATTTTGTTGAAGTAAATATGAGTGTCTGTTCGGAGGCTTTTTTTGGCAAAAGATGTTCGAGTAAACGCAATTTATGGTTCAGGTTATCCGCAAAGTAGATGGATTGGGCAATGTTTTCATGTCTCTTTGTCGTATGAGCGAGGTTAATTTGAGAAGGATTTTTCAGTAGGCTTTTGGCAAGCCCAAGAATTGCTTTTTCAAAGGTCGCTGAAAACATGACCGTTTGCAATTTTTTGGGTAGCTTAGCGGCAATCTGTTCGACGGGCTTTATAAATCCCATGTCGAGCATGCGATCTGCCTCATCGAGAATAAACATTTCCACCTGTGAAAAATCGATCCGGCCCCGATCCATGTGATCGATGAGGCGTCCAGGCGTAGCGACGAGAATTTCATACGGACGAGCTAACTGCCTGATTTGCTCTGGATAGGGTGACCCTCCATAGATGCAAACAGTCGTCACCCGGCTCATGTATTTGCTGTATTTTTTAGCTTGCCCTGCCACTTGCATCGCAAGCTCTCTCGTAGGGACTAAAATTAAAATTTTTGGTCCAACGCTCTTAGTTGCGGCAGACTCTTTTATCTTATGAAGTGCTGGAAGAAGGAATGCAGCTGTCTTTCCTGTTCCCGTCTGAGCAGAAGCGAGGAGATCCTGTCCTTCGAGTATTTTTGGAATTGCCGCTTCTTGGATCGGGGTGGGTTTTACATACCCTGACTCAATGAGAGATTTTAAAATTTCAGGGGCAGAATTAAGAAAAGAAAATGGCATAATAACGACCCCTTTATTTTGTGTCGCACTATTATACAAAATATCTGATTTATTGAATATAAAAATTTTATGCGGGCTTTGGTTTTCGCGTCAATCCACATCCCATTAGTGTTCATTTTTTATTGAAATATAATACAAAACATGATACAATCCGCATTTTAATAATAGTTTGGGTGTGTGTGAGTGTTAATATAAACAATCTTTTAGAATGCAAGACTCAACTTGCAAATTTGCAACATGCGTTGACCCCAACGGCCTATTCCTATGCTAAAGAAGTGGTGACCGGGTTGGAAAGGATCGAAAGACAAAAAGAACACATTTCAAAGATAAACAACGAAGACAAACGCAATGCATACATCACAAGCCTGACCGGTCTTATTGCAGAACGGGGGTTAATACCAGGAAAAACGTCCAATGAAGTCCTTCAATCTATCGATATCAGAATCAAAGAACTGATTGAGCCTTATTTACTCGAAAAAAAATCAAATGCTCTTTTAGAACTTTTTAGACATGGATTTATAGGCCCACCCTGCTTCAATGGCCGGATGATCACCTTAAGTCATTATGCATACGAGAAATATGGTTTAAAAGACCCTTTATATTTTGAACACAAAACTCAGTGGGATCAAGAAGCTGTCCAATTAGAAGAGTGGATGCATGTCTGTGTGGATGCTCTTAACCTTGATCCAAAAACAGCACCCACAAAAACGGACTTAATCGAGCTTTCATCTAAACAAGAGAGCAGCGAACTTCAAAAGATTTTAACTTCCAAAGAGTTTGCCCCTATTTACAAAAGAGCCTGCCAGTTTTTTATAGAATTATCCTAGAAACGGCAGTTCAAGATGATAAAGTGATGCAAGATTTTGAGTCAGAATCGCTTTTGATGGGGGGCGATCATTCCCAAATGGTGAAGGCGCCCCCCATCAGAAGCGGTTATCACTCAAAAGATTGCGTTAATTTGGCGTCTTCAACTGCCGTTTCTAGGATTATAAGTCTCGGAGGGCATGCGGCTTTGCTGCATTCAGCCAGCCTCGTAATTCTGGCATATTTCTCATCTTATCAAGAGCATCGATCCAATCAATTGCCTCCACATCTTCGACCACTCCTTTCGTGAGTAAAAACTGTTTGAAGTGCCTTGCTAGAGGAGAGGAGGAGTATCTTTTAAAAGTTTGGGCACACAGCTCTAGACGATCTCCGCTGAGCAAGTCGTCAACAGTTGCACTCTCGATCGCTCGTGCAACATCCTCTTCTGATTCATATGCATTGATCAGCAAATCAGATAGAACATACTCGACAAATTCCTTAATTGCTGTAGACGATACATCCTCTATCTGATTCACGTTAAGCAATTGTGCCTGAAATACGGCTACCCTCCCCATCCTGGCTGTCAAGCATCCATCCCCATTTGCAACGGCGTTTACAAAGTCTTTCAAACGATTGCCCTTTTTAGCTTCTTGATAGGTCAACAAAAGAGTATCAACGCGCACACTTAAAGACTTACTTGCATCATTAGCTGTGCTGCCAGTCACAAACCCCGGCTCAACCCCAGCATTCAGTGTCTTTTTATTCATTGCATTCATCCGCTCGTTTTCATTTTTTATTTGAATGAAACTTTCCCTTTGCTGATCCAGTGTCCGCATAAAAGTAAAAAGCGTCTTTGTCCTCTCATAGGCCGTGGGTGATATAGTCTCTTTTATTTCTTCAATAGCTTGAATGGCCTCTTCAAAAACGAGTTGCTTAATTTCCGGCTGCCTTTTCTTAAGACTCTCACTTATTTGTCCTAATTTCCCTATCAATGGATGATCACTTGGCAATCGAGACAGATAGAAATCGACTAACAATTCGAGGTCTTGAATTTTTTGATGTTTCCAGTAATCAGAAGACGCCCCCCAGTTCCCTGTCTCAACCACTTGAAAGGCTGCAAGACAATTAGACAGGCCCCTCTCCCTTGACGACCCTGTTGGAGCCTCCTCACTGACAAGAAGAGGATTGGGCTCATCATCTAAAAGCGCCAAAGCTTTTTCCTCAGAAATGGAGCGATCTGCCTCAAACCACCCGGCGCGCTTGGAAAGTTCATCGTCGATTGGGCTATACAAAAAGCGCAAGAATTCGTCACAATTTTCAATCTTCTGTTTCAGAAGTTCTACAAGTTTGCCAAAAGGAGAAAAATTCCCTAGGGTCTCATGTGAAGCGCCCATCGAATCGCTGCCAAAAAAAGAAAGTTCTCCAGTCTCGCTTTTGTTGATATTTACCGTGAACCAATGTCCCAGTCCGGCATTTCCAACAACAAGAGATAAGGAAGAAGGACCTGGATCTTTTGCAAATTGAAATAGCTTGAGGCCGTCTAAAGCCTGCCTTGTATCTGAGAACAATAAAAGGGGATTTCCCGTTTCACTCCCATCTGACGTGCTCATTTGAAAAGCCCCAAATTTTTCTAAAACTTCTGGGCTGTTTAAAGCAGCTAATGGGTGTGAGAGGGGAAGCGATTTGATGGCTTTCACAACCTCCTGTAAAACCGGCAGCGAAGCATCGCGACTTCCCATTTTTTTGTCTTGAACGTGTGGGAGGCATAACGTCTTATAGAAAGTAAGAAAAAAGTTTTTGTCATTTAAAAGCCGACCCATTTCCGCAGCGTCCATCGAGGAGCCTAAGAGCAAACAGTTTTTTAACGCGTGAAACCCGCAGTTTTCAAATCCAGATGTTGTTCCATCTTCATACTGGTTCAACACAGCAACCTGGGTCAAATTCTCCATCACGCTTTTATTGTTTGAAAGAGTGCTTAATATTTCTTTGTGATCAGAGGGGGTTGGCAATCGATTGATGCAGGCTTGATTAATTTCGATTAAATCAGCCATTTGATTCAGGAAGCGCAAGTCATTTTTTTCAAGCAATGAGTGTGTTGCTATCACCTCTTCTTCGAGGAGTTTCATTTTTTTCCCAATGACTTCATGAAAATTCCTCACTAATCTCTTTTCGTTTTTAGCGTTGGTTACATTTGTAAGATCAACGACTCCGGATAACAATTCAACGAGCCGAGAACAACTCTTTTTATCAAGATCGGCGCTACTGACAATGTGTGACATTATTTCCGAAATAGAATCTATTTTTCCTTCTGCCTCTTGGAGGGTCAAGACTAATCTCTTTTCACCGGCATTCTTGAGTTTTGGCAATTCATTTTGCGAGTATTCCCTAGGGCCCTGGCTATAATCGTGAGGTAACATAACACCCCCGAACAAGCTAAACTACCACGCTACCATATAATTAATTATAAACTAATTATAATATAATAAATTGAAGTAAAAATGAATATTTGATAAATTAATAATAAATTTATCAAATTTTTTTAAAGAACAGGTTATTAAGTTATGGAATTAATTGAGAGTAGCCTTGATCTGGCTTGTAAAGAGCTCCCACTCTGCATTCCCCTCGACGAGGGACAAACGCATTCTCACCCAGGCAACAGGCAAAGCTAAACCATCGATGCGATCGATTTTCACTTTGTCCTTTTCGGTGCACAAAAGCCATTCAGCGCCTTTCTGCCGGCACTGGAAGGCAAAATCTTGCAACGATGGGTGGTCAAATGAGCGGTGATCGCCCACGGAAGAATTGGCGACGATAATCCCTCCATGCTGCTCCACCGTGCTGTGGAAATACTCGGGGTGGGCGATCCCGCAGAAAAGACCCACTTTTATCCCTTGTAGGGAAGGAAGCACTTCCCCTGTCAGGGTGACAACTTCGACGAGGTCCATCCGCGTTCCGACGATGGGAGCCTTCGTATAGTTGCCGATTTTGGCTTTGAGACCTTCAAAGGAGGCCTTATCCTTGACGTGGTTGAAGATGACGAGATGGGCTCGTCCTAACGAATTCACCCCTTCTCGCAACAAGCCGCGGGGTAAAAAGTGGCCTTGTCCAAAAGGATCGGCCATATCGACCACAACGACTTCAAAATCTCTGGCTAAATGGCGGTGCTGCATCCCATCATCGAGAAGGATCACTTCAGCTCCCGCTTTGGCAGCCATATTCGACGCTTGGTGCTTATTCCTTCCCACGATGACGATCGATTTGGGAAGGTTCTGGGCCAACAGATAAGGTTCATCTCCACAATGCGCCGCCGATTTTAACGGGCCATTCCCATTGCATAAAACGGTAGGCCCACGCAGTTTCTCAGCGAGTGAACGATACCCGCGAGAGAGAATTGCAACCCGGTTCTTATCGTAAAATTCCTTTGCGAGCATTAATGTGACAGGGGTCTTGCCTGTGCCTCCCATCACAATATTCCCAATGCTGATCACAACGGGCACTGGAGGCGAATAGCGACGAAACCATCCCTGGTCAAAGCCCCAATTGCGACAGGCGACGATCACGCGAAATGGGAGGCTCAGCAAAAAGAGCAAACCACGCAGCAAGGAGGCATACAAGCCCCGTTCCTTGCCGGTAATCACATCGATAAAATAGGTCTCAAGTTGCTTTTTCATGATTTACTTAGCAGATAAGACGTGGCTTGTGGGGCACCGAACATCTGTTTTTCAACCAGTTCGATGATGATGTGGATTGCAGCCATATGCGCCTCCTGGATCCGATCAGAAGTGGAAAAGCCGTTGATGCAGATCTCTAGATCGGCAAAACCAGACAATTTGCCGCCCCCTTTTCCTAAAAAGGCGATCGTGTATAACCCCAGGCGGCTAGCCGCTTCAAACGCTTTGACGATATTGGGAGAATTGCCACTCGTCGTGAGTCCGACAAAGATATCGCTCTGTTTGCCATACGCTTCCACACCGCGCGCAAAGACCTGATCAAACCCCAAGTCGTTTCCTACGCAGGTCAAATGTCCGGGCTCCGACAAAGCAATCACGGGTAACGCGCGGCGCGGCGATCGAAAAAGGCCCGTCATCTCTTCTGCAAAGTGGGCAGCGTCGCATAAACTCCCTCCATTCCCCGCAACAATGACTTTATTCCCGCGCTCAAAGCAGAGAGCCAATTGATTGGCTGCTTCTACCATAAATGAAACGTGATGAGGCTCTTGAAGCTGAGTGACCGCAGCAATGGCATCCTTCACAGCTTGCAAACAAGTCGTTTTCATAAATCCCTCTTATCAGAACCTGATTATTTTCTCGAATTAATCCGTTAATAGCAAGCGAATTACCATTTGGCGGTTGGGGGCATCGAGCACAAGATTGCCTCTGGATTCCCGCCTGAGAGAAAGCCAAACCGGGTTCCTCTATCATATAATAAATTAAACTCGACATAATGGGCTCTCATCCGCTGTTGGATCTCCTTCTCAGCCTCTGTGTAGGGCTGATGGACGCGCTTTAGGTAGATCGGCATGATCGCCTCGATAAAAGTCTCCCCAACAGTTCTCCACATCTCTGTGTCGCGCGCCCAATCCCCCGTCGAATAGTGATCAAAAAAAAGGCCGCCGACACCCCTCTCCTTCCCGCGATGGGGGATAAAAAAGTACTCTTTGGCATTCTTAGAAAATTGGGCATAGAGCTCTTTGCCATGCGGTGCTAAAGCTTTTTTGGCCGCGTTGTGAAAATGTTCCGTGTCTTCTGGATAGGGATATCCCATGGGAGTTAAATCGTACCCCCCTCCAAACCAACGCTTTTCTTTCGTTTCAATGTACCGAACATTCATGTGGACTGTTGGCGCATGAGGATTTGCCATATGGGTGATGAGACTAACACCTGTCGCAAAAAAAGGCCCTGAGGCATCATCGCCAGGAAATTTCTCTCCAGAAACGGCCGACCAGTTGACGGCCGCCTTTTCAAATACATCTCCGCGCAGCACCGACATTTCCCCACCACCGCCAGTGTGGTGTTTCCAAGCGGTCTTCTCAAAGCGATGAGTCGGCTCTAGCGTTTCAAACCGCTTGATAATTGCCGTCCGCAACCCCTTCAGAAACGCAACGATTTGCTCTTTATCCATAATGGTGATTACGATATCCTGAAGATTGTATTAGCACAAGAGAGCGCACCATGCAAAAAGGGAAGAGATACGACGTCGTTGTGATTGGAGGAGGCCCCGGTGGTTATCCTGCAGCGATCAAAGCCGCTCAAAATGGACGCTCCGTTGCCTTGATCGAAGCAAAAGAGATGGGCGGAACGTGTTTGAACCGCGGGTGCATCCCTTCTAAAACACTCATTGCCAACGCAGAAGTGCTCCACAAGATCCAAGATGCCAAAGCGTATGGGATCACAACGGGGACAGTGCAATTCGATTACGCCAAAATGGTCGAGAGAAAAGACCAGGTCGTTGGCAACATCCGCAAAAGCCTCGAAGGATTAATCACTGCCAATCAGATCGACATCTACCGCGGGTTTGGCAAATTTGTCGCGCCGCGGGCACTCAAAATCACCGGACAGGACAACACAGAAGTCTTAGGCGACCACATCATCATTGCAACTGGGTCCGAACCCAGAAACATGTCCGCCTTTCCCTTCGACTACAAAAAAATCCACGATTCCACCTCTCTTCTGGAGCTCAAAGAGCTTCCCAAATCGATCGCCATCATCGGGGGCGGTGTCATCGGCTGCGAATTTGCCTCTCTCTATGCAGCTTTTGGCGTCGAAGTCACCATCTTTGAGATGTTGCCCCGGATCATTCCAATGGAAGCAGAATCTGTTTCGATTGCGCTCGCAAAAGCGTTCCAAAAGAAAGGGATTAAAATCGTCACAAGCGCTGCTGTAGAAGGGATCGATACAAAAGGGAGCGGCATCACTGTTAAACTCGGGGGCGGCGCGACGCACAAAGCCGACATTGCTCTCGTCTCTGTGGGAAGAAAATTGAACACGAATGAAGTCGGCCTCGACAAAGCGGGAGTTCTCGTCCAAGAAAATGGGATGATTCCGGTTGATGACAAGATGGAGACAAATGTGCCAGGGATCTATGCCGTCGGCGATATCTCGTCCAAATGGTGGCTTGCGCACGTCGCCACCCACCAAGGTCTTGTGGCAGCTAGCAACGCCACAGGGCACCCCATGCACATGAACTACAACGCCATCCCGTCGGTCATTTTTACAGAACCAGAAATCGCAACGATTGGAATGTCCCTAGACCAAGCCCTTGCCAAAGGCTACACGGCTACGTTAGGGGCCTTCCCTTTCCAAGCACTCGGCAAAGCGCAGGCCTCTCTTCAAACCGATGGATTTGCCCAAATCGTGCTCGACAAAAGAACGGGACAAGTGCTCGGAGCGCAAGTGGTCGGGCATGAAGCCTCCTCGCTCATTGCAGAAATGGCCATTGTCATTGCCAATGAGCTCACAGTTGAATGCATCACCGAAACGATCCATGCCCATCCGACAATTGCTGAGGTGTGGATGGAGGCGGCCTTTATAGGCCAAGAAGCTCCTCTCCATTGGCCGCCTAAAAAGATGGCAAAGAAGTAAGCGTATGCTCAATAACGAACGTTTTAATACCGAGCCAAAAGTCAAAAATCACAAACTGAATATCCTCCCTTCCAACCCAGAATCAAACGACTCTGATAAAGCTGTTGGCTTAGGGCGGTTCCCTTCTTGGCTCCACCGTCCTCTGCCGAAGGGAAATGCCCTTTGGAATACGGGAAAAGTCATTAGAGGCAACCATTTACCCACGGTTTGCGAAGAGGCAAAATGCCCCAACCTGTTAGAGTGCTGGAGCAAAGGCACCGCGACATTTTTAGCGCTCGGACATGAATGCACGCGCAGCTGCGGCTTTTGTTCGATCGATTTTACCCGCACGCCGAAAGCACCCGATCCCCAAGAACCAGAACGGATCGCAGACTCTGTCCGGCAACTCGCCCTTAAACACGTCGTCATCACAATGGTGGCACGCGATGACCTTGCAGACGGGGGTGCGATCCATATTGCGAACATCGTCGCTGCGATCAGAAAAATGGATCCAAGCGTCGTTGTAGAGCTTCTCATCTCCGATCTTGCAGGTAGGACAGAATCAATCGACATTGTGTTAGAGGCTCGTCCAGACGTGTTTAACCACAACATCGAAACAGTTAGAGAGCTCACACCGCGTGTGCGGCACACGGCTACGTACGACCGGACGCTCCAAGTCCTCAAATATGCTTACGACAACAAAAAAAATCCCCGCATGCGCATTAAATCGGGTTTTATGGTGGGACTTGGAGAAACTGTCGCCCAAGCACAAGAAACCCTGCAAGACCTGGCTCATCATGGCGTCGATGTGGTCACGATTGGTCAATACCTCCAATCGAACCGTCATAAACTCCGCGTGAAGGAGTTCATCACACCTGAGCAATTCAAAGCCTATGAAACATTTGGCTGCTCGGTTGGTATCCGCGACATGTTTTGCGGGCCTTTTGTCCGCTCCAGCTACAACGCACACCTACTGGATCTCTCATGAATCATACAGAAGACGAACAGTTCGAAGAATTCCCGATCTCCTATTCGATCGATAATGCCATTTTGATGCACCGCGATGCACATTTTGGAGGCAGCTTTGACATCATGCTCGACTATTACAGAAAAAACGGTAGGGGCGTTTGTCAAGACTTTGTCATCGAACGGATCGAAGAGCTCGCGCATACAGAACAGCAAACGGGAAAAAATCTATCCCCCCTCTTTCTCAGCGGCGCTGAAATGGAAAAGGTCGCCCGCTCTCGCATGGCGTATAAAAAACTCAAAGAGACCTACGAAGACAAAAGCCCTAAATACCACCACCGTAACTTGATTGTAGACCTCATTTTAGCTGAAGAGGAAGAACTAGAAGGCGCGATCGAAGCGATCGTCAAAGAAAAAGGGACCATTGTTTCCTCTCTCATTGAGGTCATGAACGACGAAGAGTCTCACGACATCCTCTTTCCAGGCTATGGGCAAGCGCCTACTCTCGCGGCTCAATGTCTTGGGCGTATCGGAGATAAACGGGCCATCATTGCCCTGTACGAACCCATCGGCAATGAAAGCATCTTTGACGAAGATGTGCTCTTGGACGCTCTCCATACAATCGGAACACCTGCACGAGAGTTTCTTCTCAAAGTGTTGCGTGCAAAACCGATCACTTACGACAATGAACGCGCCGCCGTTGCGCTCATCAGATTCAAACAAGACCCCATTGTCGCCACAACCTGCTTTCAAATTCTGCATGAACTCGATCTTCAAAAACAGCCTTCTTTAGCCACGTATCTGGCGCTTATTTGCGAAGGACTGACTTCTCCACAAGAAAGAAAAGAGTTTCTCTCTTTTGCTCAAGACAAGCGCACGCCCGCAGCGCTACGCCAAGACATGCTTCTCGTTGCCAAAGAATGGAACTAATGAGATGACTTGCCGAGCTGTGTGATGATTTTTGAAGCAACAGACACTAGCTGCTGCGCTTTTTGGGAGGTCACCACCTCTGTCGAGTATTTTCCCTCATCCACCTCGCGATAAAACGTGGCAATTTCTTCTATTTCATTCGGATCGCTAACATGTGAGCGATACAGTTTAGCAATGAGTTCTTCAGAAGTGCGATGAGACGCATCAATCTGATGAGCCCCTTCTAGATAGTCCCTCACAACCTTATCCAAGCTCGTTAACTCCCGTTTACCGTCTTTCATTGTCTGAAGTTGATTTAATTCAGACAAAGCCTCTTGGCGCACCTGATCGGGTGTTTTTGTAGGAACATAAGGCCCCCAACCCAACGCCTCCCGGCTTCTTAATAGAAAGACCAGTCCAACAGACACGCAGGCAACAATGACAGGCACCCAGGGAAAGGCACGCGATTCAATCGCCCGTTTGTTGTGAGCCACTCGCTCTTGGGCTTCTGTCACGGCAAGCTCTGGACTTTCCAACCCAGCCATCTGATAAGGACGATTGAAAGGGAATAGGGGGGCCGCCAGTTCCAACGGGTCGATGGTCTCTTCAGCAGATACAGGAAACAGCACACACAAGAATAACAGGAGGTATACCATCAGTCCCTCTCCCTAGCAGCCAAGAAGTTCTTCAATTCCATGAAATAGGGGCGATTAGTTTCGAGAGATAACCAGCTGGCGCCAGACTGCCTCAATCCTTTCTTGTGTTGTTCAATCCATGCGTTTCTTTCTTCGGCAAAGCGTTCTGAAATCCCCTTAGAGGAGGTATCGACTATCCTCTGTTCCTCAGATTCTGCATCGCACCCCATGAGCAAATTCATGTGGGGAAACTGTTTTTCTGTCGCATCGATAAGATGCAAAGCAATCAAATCGTGTTTTTTTGCTACCATCCGGGCTTGTTCTGAGAAATCAGGAGCCATAAAATCGGAAATCAAGAAACAAATGGAAGCTTGTGGCAGCAATTTCCCTGCATATGCCAGGGCCGTTCCAATATTCGTCTTACTAAATGAAGAGCGCGGCGCTAGCACCTCTCTAATGATGCGCAAAACCTGCCCCAGTCCCTTTCTAGGTGGCAAATACTTCTCTACGCGGTCGGAAAATAGGATCAACCCGACGCGGTCATTGTTGTGTGTCGCTGAGAATGCAAGCACAGCGGACAATTCAGCTGCAAGGTCGCACTTGAGCTGAGAGCGGTTTCCATAAAAGGTGGAGCCGGAAACATCGACGAGCAACATCACGCTCATTTCCCGCTCTTCTCTAAAACTCTTGACAAAGGGGCGCCCCATGCGCGCTGTGACGTTCCAGTCGATGTTGCGGATCTCATCTCCCGACTGATACTCCCTTACCTCTTCAAATTCGATCCCTTGCCCACGGAATGCCGAACGGTATGCCCCTGTAAAAAGCGCATCGGCAAGACGAAGAGAATTGAAGTGAATGCGCCGAATTTTTTTGAAAAGGGAGAGATCTTCCATTAAGGCACCGGGACAGCTGACAAGATAGCCTCAATGATGCGTTCGGGAGTCATATCCTCAGCTTCAGCCTCATACGTGACGTGAATCCGATGTCTCAACACATCGTACGCAATTTGTTTGATATCTTGCGGAGTGACGTACGCTCTTCCCACTAAGAACGCTTGCGCTTTGGCACACAGCTTTAACGCAAGTGTTGCTCGCGGCGAAGCACCAAAAGCAATATACTCCTTCATCTTGACACCGTACTTCTCGGGGTAACGGGTTGCAAACACAAGGCTCAAAATGTAATCGAGAATCTTATCGTCGATATAGATATCGTTGACCACCTGTCGCGCTTCTAAGATCTCTTGACCCGTCAAAACAGCCGTTGCTTCTGGCTTTTGATCGAGGCGCCCCATCCGATTTAAAATCTCCTTTTCCTCTTCAATAGAAGGGTAGTCCACTTTGATTTTCATCATAAAGCGATCCGTTTGTGCCTCAGGCAAGGGGTACGTTCCCTCATGCTCAATCGGATTTTGCGTGGCCAAAACGAGATAGGGATCCTCCACGCGAAAGGTCGTTCCCGCAATCGTGATCTGCTTCTCTTGCATCACCTCGAGCAGGGCCGACTGCACTTTGGCAGGAGCGCGGTTGATTTCATCGGCCAGCAACACCTGTGTGAAAACAGGTCCTTTGTTGATCGAAAAAGTCCCCTCCTTGGGATTGTAGATGGACGTCCCAACCAAATCAGCAGGAAGAAGATCAGGAGTAAATTGGATCCGCTTAAAATCGCAATGCGTCACATGGGCAACCGTATTAATCGCCAACGTCTTCGCCAGACCAGGCAACCCTTCGACGAGAACATGCCCATCGCAGAGTAAAGCGACAAAGATCCTCTCGATGAGCCCCTTCTGACCCACAATCACTTTGCCCACCTCATCCTGGGCAGTTTTGAACTTGACCGCATAGCGATCGATGAGGGTTTGGTTAGCTTCTGCCATATGAGCCTCACTCTCACACGATAAAGATTTTTAGGCAAGAGGACAGTAAAATTTTTCCTTGCATCTCAGACTTCCTTAAGCTTAGATGAGGGCTACCATGACTACTACCATAAGCCCCCTTGCTGGGAAGCCAGCGCCTGCATCTCTCTTGGTCGATCTCAACGCGCTCGAACACGCCTATTACGATCAGATCCCTGATGATGCTATCCCGGAACAACGGGTCTCTTTTGGGACCTCTGGTCACCGCGGCTCCTCTTTGGATACTTCATTCAATGAACGGCACGTGCTAGCGATCACTCAAGCCATTTGCCTTTATAGAGACGAGCATGTGATTAACGGCCCTCTTTACATGGGGTTTGATACGCATGCGCTCTCCCAACCCGCTTTCAAAAGTGCCCTTGAGGTGCTCGCAGCAAACGGAGTGGAAACGAGGATTGCAGTCAGAGACGAATATACGCCGACGCCAGCCATCTCACACGCGATTCTGTGCTACAATCGCAACCGAAAAACAGGCTTGGCAGATGGGATCGTCATTACCCCCTCTCACAATCCGCCTCAAGATGGGGGATTCAAATACAACCCTCCCCACGGAGGCCCTGCAGAAGAACAGGTCACCAAATGGATCGAAGCAATGGCAAACTCTTTCTTATCGAATCACTTACAAGGAGTCAAACGA
>Ga0207139_1032_pt1:12500-25508 | contig 25508 bp, 29 predicted proteins | sample Alteio_BWMinHeat_7_FD_153585 | JGI IMG/M metagenome (GOLD analysis project Ga0207139, IMG submission 153585) | Enriched cells from forest soil in Barre Woods Harvard Forest LTER site, Petersham, Massachusetts, United States -... | ecosystem: Environmental > Terrestrial > Soil >... | reverse complement strand
CTGGGGCGCGAATCTTGGCGGCAGTTTTGTGGGCCGGCGTTTCGACTCCGATTTTCTGGGTCTAGGGATCAATCATGCCGCCGGATATGCGCGCGTGGACTTGGGCGGCTGGTATGCGCTGAATTCGCGAATCACTGCTTATGCAAATATCGAGAACGCGCTGGACAAGCACTACAACGAGGTGGTCGGCTATCCGGCGCTAGGAGCTAATTTTCGCGCGGGCCTGAGATTCAGGATCGGCGGTGAATGAAAGTTTTCTCCCACGGCAAGTCAGCGAGAGCGAGCAGCCACACGCCGCGACTTGGAGGTATCGTGAGACGAGGAAACAGGCTGCGGACGATCGTGGTTGTTTCCGCTTGGCAACTTTTGGGGAACCGCCAACGGCATGGGAGCTGCAGATTTCGATCCCTGATACTTGCTGCGCGCTAGCATTAACTTTTCCAAATCCTGACTGCCCAGAGGTTGCTGGCGGCCCAAGAGATGCGTCACCAGCGCGATCTGTGCAAAGTGCTCGACCGTTTCCATTTTCATGTAGGCATGGTGGAGATCGGCCCCGTATGTGACCACGCCGTGGTTCGACATGAGAATGGCGTCGTATTGAGGGATCAGCGGTTCCAGAGCTTCTGACAGCTCGGGGGTTCCGGGCGTGCCGTACTTGGCTAGCGGGATTGAGCCCAGGCCGACGACCACTTCGCACACGAGCGGTTGGTTGAGTGCTATGCCAGCTGCGGCGAAACCGGTCGCGGTCGGGGGATGCGCGTGCACGATGCCCCGGACATCCGGACGTCGCTTGTAAATCAACAAGTGCATCGCAATCTCGCTGGAAACATCGCGACGCCCGGCCAGACGGCGGCCTTCAAGGTCCACGATGACCAGGTCCGCAGGCCGCATCATGCTCTTGCACATGGAGGTCGGCGTAGCCAGGATGCGCGTGTCGTCGAGCCGTACTGATAGGTTGCCGTCCATGGCCGCGACCTGGCCGCACTCGTGCAGCTTCCGGCCATAGAGGACAATCTGGCGGCGATGTTGCCGTTCGCTGGGCATTTCGGGAACAGTTGAGCAGCAGCCCCTTTGTTGAGCGTATGGTACAGCACTTAGCACGCCTGAAACAATTCCGTTTACAAAGGTTTACAAGATATTTGCGGTCGGGTTGTAAGTCGTGGAAAATCTATAATCAGATAAGTGCTGGTCTCCGATTTCAGCTATCAACTACCCCCGGAACTGATCGCCCAGGAGCCACTAGCGGAGCGAGCAGGTTCTCGACTTCTGAACCTTCACCGTGCCGCAGGCAAAATCGAGGATCGCTGCTTTCATGACTTTCCGGATCTTCTTCGCCCAGATGATCTGGTAGTTTTCAACGACAGCAAAGTGTTTCCCGCCCGTCTTTTCGGCAGGCGAAGCGGAGCCCAAGCGCAGCCGATCAGCCGGAGCAATCCCGCCGCACGTGACTTCCTAAAGGGCCAAGTGGAAGTCCTGCTGACCCGGCAATTTTCCAAAGAACCAAACCAATGGGAGTGTCTGGTGCGGCCGGGACGAAAGATCGGTGTGGGCGAGCATTTGTTCTTTGGAGATAAAGACGAACTTGAGGCAGAGGTAACAGCCCGAGGTAGTTTTGGAGAGCGTCAGATTCAATTTCGTCCGGTCGCAGATTTCTTCGGAGCGATCGAGCGACTGGGGCATGTGCCCCTGCCGCCATACATCAATCGGTCAGACCGAGCAGAAGACCGGGAGCGTTATCAAACAGTTTATGCACGCGAGCGCGGTTCGGTGGCAGCACCCACTGCTGGACTTCACTTCACCCTGGCCGTTCTTGATCGCATCAGGGAGCGTGGGGTGGAGACCGCGGAAATCACTTTGCACGTGGGCCTCGGCACGTTTCAACCAGTGCGAGCTGAGCGACTCGAAGATCATCAGCTTCACCGGGAGTCATACCACATCGATTCCCAGACGGCAGAGAAGATCAACCGCGCCATGGATGCCCACCGACGCGTGGTGGCGGTGGGGACCACAACGGTCCGGGCGATTGAGCATTCGGCGAGGGTGTCCGAGAGCAGCCGAGTGCAGGCGGGCGGTGGCGAAGCTGATCTCTTTATCTTTCCAGGCTTCGATTTTCGCGTGGTGAGCGCGTTGCTGACCAATTTTCATCTGCCGCAGTCAACTCTGCTTATGCTGGTTTGTGCGTTCGGGGGGAAAGCCAACGTCCTTAGCGCTTACCAGCATGCCGTGAAAGAGAAATATCGGTTCTATTCCTACGGCGACTGCATGTTCGTCGAGTGATAAGGAGAACTGAGAACCAAGAACTGATAACTCGTTCAATTCAGATCTGCATTTGTGCCTGAAGGCCGGCGGCACAGCGCCGTTCCTTGATAGTCTCTGGCTCGGCCATCGCAGGCGATATACTGTCCTCGGATAGGAGTGGAACATGAGTACACAAGCCGTGTCTCGGCAGGTATCGATCAGGAACTTTGCCGCAGAGCTGAGGAAATTTCCGGAGGCGGCGTTCGACCGGACCGAACAAATCTTCAATTTTCTCCAGAATACGCCGGTCGCGCCCGACACACTGTCGCCCTACCTAACCTGGGACCGCCAGCATTACACCCGCAACCTGGTCGACAAGACTCCTCTCTATGAATTGGTCGCCATCTGCTGGGAAGTTGGTCAGATCAGTTCAGTGCACAATCATCGCGATCAGAACTGCTGGATGGCGGTGCCCGTCGGAAGACTGCGCGTGGAAAATTATCGCGTGCTCTCGCAAGATCTCGATAAAGGGACATGTCAATTGAAGTCCGCGGAAATTGTGGAGATGAATCCCACGCATCCCTGTGCTGTGGATCCGCTGGAACCGGTACACCGAGTGTTGAATCCGCGCGAGTTTAACCAGCGGGCTGTAAGCCTGCACGTCTATTCCCGGCCTTTCGACACCTGCGTGGTCTATTCACCTGAGCAGGGTACGTGCGGCGAAATCAAACTCCACTACACCACCGAGTACGGGAAGAAAACCAAGTAGCTCATGCGCAATTGGTTCTTTTTGTTGGGGGGCGTCTGTTTGTGGCTCGGCTTGGCTTGCTCGAAAAAAGAGGATGCGCCGGAGACAATGGCGCCGCTAGATCGTGTGATAACGACTGCGGCACCGGCGCCCAGGCGTTTCCTGCGCAAGACATTCACTTTGCGAAAGCACGAGGCGTTCGCGTTTGAAGTACCTGCGCAATGCCTTCATCCCCAGGTGCGGGGTAGCTTTACCTCATATACGCAGGGGACCGAGGGTCACCGGGTAAGCAATGAAGCCGCGAACATAGACCTCCTCCTCCTGGATGAACAAGAACTCAAGGATTTCGAGCATGGCCACGGAGGCACTGTCACACGTTCGGTGGATTCATCATACGAACAGACGATAGATTGGGCGCTCAATTCCACGTTGGACCAGCCTCGAAAGTATTACTTGGTTTTTAACAACTCTTCAGGTCAGCCGCCGACCAAGTTTGTGGAAGCTGACTTTACCCTCAGCTTTGAATAGCGAGCTCATACTTTTTGCCGCCAACCAACTGCTAAACTAACTCGTTGTCTCCCAGAAAACCATCTTCGGAGAAAGCCACGGATGTGGCCACGCAGGAAGCTACTGGCCGACCCGTGCCGGTTGCCACTTTGCCGCGAACCACTAATCCTGGCGCGGACCGTGGCAGCATCTTTCTCATGGATGCGATGTCGTTCATCTTCCGCGCCTATCATGCCATGGCGCGCCAGCGCGGCATGTCGACCAAAACTGGCCTGCCGACGGCCGCGACATATGTTTTTGTCAACATGCTGCGAAAGTTGCGGGATGACTTCTCGCCGGAATACCTGGCCGCTGTCTTCGACGTGGCCGCGCCCACCTTCCGCGATCAGCAGGCGGAAGGAATCACCAGCGTCCGGCGCTTTGATCTGAAGACGCAGACCTTTCAGGAAATCAAGTACCACGGTTACAAGGCGAACCGTAAGGAAATGCCCGGCGAACTGGCTCAGCAACTGCCCTACATCAGGAGAGCGCTCGAGGCCTATCGCATTCCTATTCTCGAACTCGCGGGTTACGAGGCCGACGACGTGATCGGTACTCTGGCGCGTCAGGCCGCCGAGAAATCCTACAGCGTGTACGTCGTATCCAGCGACAAGGACATGTTGCAGTTGGTGAACGATCGCGTGTGCGTGCTGAATCCACCCAAGGACAATCTCATCTGTGACGCGCGCAAGGTCGAAGAGATTCTGGGCGTGCCGCCGGAGCGGGTGGTCGACGTGATGGCCCTGCGCGGCGACAGCATCGACAATATTCCCGGCGCTCCCGGCATCGGCGACAAGGGTTCGGTCGAGCTGATCAAGCGCTTCGGCACGGTGGAACAGGCACTCGATCATGCCGCCGAGGTGGAAAGGAAGACTTATCGCGAATCCCTACAAAATAACCGCGAGAATGTCCTGCTGAGCAAAAAATTGGCAACCATCGATGCTAACGTCCCAGTTGAACTGGACGTCGACGCGATGAAGACAGGCGAGCCCCATGTGGAAGTGCTGCGTGAACTGTTTACCGAGCTGGAATTTACGTCCCTATTAAAAGAACTTCTGCCCGCGGTCGAGGTGGGCGAGACTGATTACACCGAGGCCACGTCAGGGGCAGACGTGGAAGCCGTGCTGGGTGCCATTCCGCCAAATGGAGCGCTTGCGGTTGCGGTCGAAGCGGAGTCGAGTGTTGCCGCCGAAGAAGAGGAAAAAGAGGAAGCTAACCAAGGCGACGACCCTCAGAACGGTCTATTGCCCCTCGCCTCGCAGCCGGTTAGCGCTCAAGCCTCACGGAACATTGCGATTTCCGCTGCACCCGGTGCGGCTGTCGTGGTTTCATTTGAACTGAAAGACGCAAGTTCCCGTCTGGTCGCCGCTCTCGCCGACGAAGATACTCCCAAAGCTATTCATGATTACAAAACCGCGATTCATGTTCTGGAGCGACAAGGAATCATGATGCGTGGGCTGAGATATGATTCCACGCTCTATTCCTACCTGCTCGATCCGACCTATTCATCTCACCGGCTACCTGACGTGGCGCTGCGCCATTTCAACCTCAAACTCAGTGGGACACTGGCGGAGTCAGCTGATATCACCGGTAGACTGGCAACTGCGCTTAGCCAGGAAGTGGAACGAAGCGGGCTGCGCAAACTCTACGAGGAGATCGATCTGCCCCTGGTGCCGGTTCTGGCCCGCATGGAACAAGCGGGGGTCAAGATCGACCGCAAGGCTTTAGCGGGGATGTCGTCACGCCTGGAACGTGAAATTGAAACCAAAGGTAGAGAAATCTGCGATCTTGCCGGATGCGAATTCAACATCAATTCCCCCAAGCAACTCGGCGATGTGCTCTTCAACAAACTGAACTTGCCCAAGCCGGTGAAATATGGCAAAGGGAAGACGATCTCAACCGCCGTAGATGTGCTCGAAGCGCTGGCTCTAACTCATGAGGTGCCGCGGCTGGTGCTCGAATATCGGCAGCTTTCCAAACTCAAATCCACTTACGTGGATGCCTTGCCCGCATTGCTTAGTTCAGCTAGTGGCCGACTACACACTACTTTTGGTCAGACGGGCACGGCAACCGGCAGACTGTCATCCGCCAACCCTAATCTGCAGAATATCCCCATCCGAACCGAGCTAGGCCGTGAGATTCGGGCGGCGTTCACTGCCGAGCCGGGTCACGTGCTCTTGGCGGCAGACTACTCTCAGATCGAGCTTCGCCTCTTGGCGCATTTTTCCAAGGACCCCCTGCTTGTGGAAGCTTACCGTCGCGGCGACGACATCCATACCTTGACCGCATCACAGGTGTTTGGCGTGCCTCCGCTCATGGTTACTCCCGATCATCGCCGACAAGCCAAGGTGGTGAATTTCGGCATTGTATATGGCCTGTCTGCGTTTGGATTGTCACAGAATCTGGGGATCGAGCCAGGCGAGGCCAAACAATTCATCAATGCTTACTTCGACAAGTACAAAGGCGTGCGGGCGTTCATCGATAGAACGCTGGAGGAAGCTCGGCGCGAACAGAAAGTAAGGACGCTGTTCGGGCGTGTCCGGCCCATCCCCGATATCAACAGCAAGAATGCTAATCTGCGCGGATTCGCCGAGCGAACCGCGGTGAACACACCCTTACAAGGCACGGCGGCAGATTTGATCAAGATGGCCATGATCCGCATTGATGCTGCGCTGCGCGAGCGCGGCCTAAAGTCGCGAATGACGCTGCAGGTGCATGACGAACTGGTATTCGAAGTTCCAGAAAGAGAGATCGAAGTCATGCGGACGCTGGTGCGGGAGCAGATGGAAAACGTACATCCGCTCACGGTGCCGTTGCTGGTCGAGATTGGTGTGGGCAAGAATTGGCGGGATTTGGATTAGCATTACCGATTGTCGCAAAACATATTTCTGGTGATTCCGCGAGCAATCGTTATTGGTCGCTGCCTGATTCCCGTTCTGCGGCCTCGCGAAGCAATCTTCGATCCCGGGCGCTGGCAATCTTTCTTGCTCGAATGATTCTTCGCAAAGCGAACCAATACAAGAACCCGACCAGAGTTCCGACCGCCGCGACGAGAAGAATCAGATTCCAGACTGCAGCGGCATTGGAGAGAAGCGTCATAGTGAGGTTCCGCGGCCCGAAACGTCGTTGCCGAGCTTTGTCGGAGTTCGAAGCGCGGTGGCAGCGCTACCGTCCTCTAGCGCCTAAAGCATTCTTGATTGCGCCGGAAATGGTGGTCGCCAACATTTTCATTTTTTCCTCTGACTCGGCCTCGATCATGACCCGGGCCACAGGCTCGGTACCCGAATAGCGAACTACCACGCGGCCATTGCCATTCAGTTCGCGTTCCGCCGCTTCGATCGCGCGCTGGATTTCCGGTACCTGGGCAAAGGGAACCTTCTCGCGCACGCGCATATTCTGAATGGTCTGCGGGAAAACCTTGAGATCAGAAATCAAATCCGCAAGCGACTTGCCAGTCTGAGCCATTATTTCCATCACTCTTAAAGCTGTAAGCAAGCCATCGCCGGTCGTCGCCTTCCCATCCCGAAAGATGATGTGTCCAGACTGTTCACCGCCTAGAATCGCTCCTGTCTTCAACATTTCTTCGAGCACATACTTATCGCCGACGTTGGCTCGTAGCATTCGAATGCCGGAGGAGCGCAACGCGATCTCCAGACCCATATTTGACATGGTGGTTGCGACAATGACTGCTCCCGGCAGTTTCCCCTGCGCGTGCAGGTGACGGGCCGCAAGTAAAAGGATCGCATCGCCATTAACCACACGGCCATGAGCATCACTGAAGAGAGCGCGGTCGGCGTCACCGTCAAAAGTGACGCCCAGATCGAATCGACCTATTTTCTCTGTCACCGCTGCCGCAACTCGTTCCGGATGGAGTGCACCACAATTCTCGTTAATGTTCTTGCCATCAGGAGACGCACTGAGAAATGTCGCCTGGACACGGCAGGCCCGAAACAACTCTGGCGCCTCCGCGGTGGCCGCGCCATTCGCGCAGTCCACCAGCAGCCGAACCCCGCTCAAGTCGGCACTAATGTTCGTGGTCAGCCAGTGAATATAGTCACGGCGCAGCGCTGCTTCCCCGGGCAAGCTGGGTGCGAAGCTGGTGGATGGCTCGGTGAGAGACTGTGGATTGTTGAGCAACGAGAATATTTCCTGTTCGATCGCGAGTTCGTGACTGTCGGGCAGCTTGTAGCCATCACCGGAGAAGACCTTAATGCCGTTGTCCGTCCAGGGATTGTGCGACGCAGAGATGACCACGCCAGCGGCGTATCGGCGAGAGCGCGCGAGATAAGCCACGCCTGGAGTAGTTATGATCCCTGCACTGTGCACCTCAACTCCAGAAGAAGCCAAGCCTAGCGCAACCCGATCGGCAATCCACGAACTCGACTCTCGCGTGTCCTGCCCGATCACCGCGCGTGCCCGCGGGTTGGTTCGAACCAGGTCATGGCCCAGGGCGCGGCCGATCAGGTGGGTGCTTTCCAAAGTTAGAGGGAATTCGCCAGCCACACCGCGAATGCCATCGGTTCCAAAGAGTTGTCGGCTCGGCGATGTCATGGCGATGGGTGACGTCTAGTGCCCGCTGCTGGCGCCAGGAGTCCTTTCCATGATAACCGTCACGCGGACCGGTTTTGGATTAGCGACCTGGACTAAAGGATCAGAAACATAAGCATGTCTGGTGAATGTTGCCCGGTCCATGGTTCCACTCACGTCCAGCGGGTCCGTGATAGCGGCCTCGACTGCCTCGACGCGCTGTTTCGGCCCGCTGATAGCTATGGTGGGAGGCTCCACGACGATGCGCTCGATGCTGTACCCGGCCGCAAAGCTGCCCACCACCCGGGGATGGATTGCTACCTGGCGAGTAAGTCGCGTGTCGAACGCCAGGTGAAACTGGCTGGGCACTACCTGCACAACCTCCAGGTCCCTGGGATGCTGGATCTGCTGCGCAGTCAGATCGAAAGTCCGTTCACCCGGCCTCAGGCCGTTGAGGTCAATTGCGGCAGTGACATCTGATGGCTGAAGCCGGTGCGCAATCCGCCCCGGACCGCGCAATCGAATCTCGGCGCGAGGAATGTTCTCCGAGCTGATTTCCAGGTTCTCAGGAATGTTATGGAATTCAATGGGCACATCGAGTGCCACTTCGGCCACGGGATCGCGCACGACAGCAAGCCACAATCCCACAGCTAGCGCAAGGGAGATCAGTTTCAGGCCCAGATTATTTACGACGTAACGATAAAGAAAGTCGCTCATAACTAGCGGTCCGCTCGATGGCGAAGGTGTGCATCCGCGGTACGCGGCAGAATCGGTCTTTGACTCTCTTCTCCCGGGGTTTCCCGCGCATCATCCGCGTCGGTGATTGGCGTCGGCAGCGTTGATGAAGGTACGTAGCGACCCAGCAATCCTCCCAAACGTTCTCGCAGCTGTTCCACGGTAAGGTCCCGCTCGATCTTCCCACCGATGGCCAGGCTGATGGCCCCGGTTTCTTCGGACACGATCACAGCGATGGCATCGGCTTCTTCAGTCACACCGATGCCGGCGCGATGCCTGGTTCCCAGTTGAGTCGACAGCACTGGATTCATGGAGAGCGGCAGGAAGCACGCCGCGGCCGCGATGCGATCTTTCTGCACAATGACGGCGCCGTCGTGCAACGGGGCGCTGGGACGGAAGATGGTCGCCAGCAGGTCGTAAGAAATGTGAGCGTCGAGAGGCACGCCGCTCTCGATGTAAGTACGCAGCCCAATTTCGCGCTCGATAATGATCAGCGCTCCAGTTTGATTCTGAGAAAAGAGATTGGCCGCCAGCACGATATCGTCATAGGCGTCGGCTTCTGAGGCTGCCGCGCGACTAAAGGTAAGCCCGCGTCCAAGCCGTGCCAGTGCTTGCCGGATCTCACCGGCAAAAACCACGATCAGCGCGAAAACTGTATAAGGCAACAGTGTGCTGATCAGCCAATTCAGCGCGGTCAGTTCGCCCAGCCGGGAGAAATAGAAGGCTAGTGCCAGCGCCGCGACACCTATCAGCATCAGCGCTGCCCGCGTACCCTTGATGAGGGCGAGAAACTCGTAAATGATGACGGCGACCAGCACGATATCGATGATTGAAATCACCGACACACGTGGCCACGGCGCTGAAAACGGCGTCACCAGACGAATCCTTTCCCCGGAAACTTAAAGACCAACACCTGCTTCATTGTAATCCAGGATTTGCAGCCTGCTTCATCAAGGGGCAACCGCCTACACATTCTTTCTCTTGACGGTCGCGGTAATACCGCCTCGTGCCAAGCGGGCCGAGATTTCGTCTCCGATGTTTACCTGCATGGCATCTTTGAGGAGTCTTCCCGAAGAGTCGAAAACCAGGGCATAACCGCGCTCCAAAATGGCAAGGGGAGAGAGCGCCTCAAGCTGACCGGAGAGTTGATCGGCTTGCGACCGGCGTTGCAGAAGTAGATTTCGGATGGCGGCCGCGATCGCGGCCATCCGAGCCTCGATTTCCTGGCGAGTGCCAGCCAACATTCGGCGCACGTCATAATGGCGCACCGCGGCGGCAGCCATTTCAAAGCGCCGGCGATGCTGCTCCAATATTGTGCGCTCGGCGCGTTCCAGGCGATGCTTCAAATCATCGAGCTTTTGCTGCCGCCGGTTAAGGGCGTCAGTCATGCGGGCAAAGGCTCCATGCTGCGCAAGCTCCGTTAGTTTCTGGCGAGCCATCAACAAGTGATAGCGAAGCGCATTCCCCAAGCGATGATGCAGGCCCTCGAGTTGTTCGTCCACTTCCTGGCGCGCACGAATCACCAACTCTGCGGCCGCGGAAGGCGTGGGCGCGCGCAGGTCGGCCACAAAGTCGATAATGGTAAAGTCAGTCTCGTGTCCAACGGCGGAGACGACGGGAATCTCAGAAGCGGCCACAGTCCGGGCCAACCCTTCATGATTGAATGCAGCCAAATCTTCCGCCGAGCCTCCGCCGCGAGCAACGATGATCACGTCCACGCTGCGGGACCGGTTGAAGTAGCGAATTCCGGAGATCAGTTCGACCTGCGCAGCTTCTCCCTGAACCTGTGCAGGGAAAATCAAGATATTTGCGCTGTGATGGCGCCGCTCGAGGATGTTCAGGATGTCTCGCAAAGCGGCCGCTTGCGGCGAGGTGATAATCCCAATTCGCCGAGGCAAAGTCGGAATCGGTTTTTTGCGCGCGGAATCGAACAGCCCTTCCGCCTCCAGCTTGGCCTTGACCTGCTCAAACGCAATCTGTAATGCACCCGCGCCCTTGGGTTCAAGGTATTCCGCGGAAATCTGCAACTGACCGCGGTCTTCGTAGATCGTGATTCTTCCCCGGACCACGACTTGCATGCCGTTGTCTGGCCGAAAGCGAAGCAATTTCGCTTGCGAGCGGAACATCACCGCGCTGAGCTGTGAATTTTCGTCTTTCAGAGTGAAATAAAGGTGGCCGGAATCATGTGCCCGAAAGTTCGAAATCTCACCTTCCACCCAGGTATCGCTATATTCCCGTTCAATGTGTGTACGAACTGCGGCGACCAGGTCGCGCACCTTCCAGACACGCCGATCCGCTGGTCTAAAACTGAATCCGAGTTGATCGGCAGAAGCCATGGGAAGGAGTTTACCGCAGACCTGAGGCAGCGATTCAGTCCTGGGGCCGTCCGATTTGCCAGCGGAGAGCTGAATGAGAGGAGTTGTTACTTAAGGATTGGATGAATCAGAAAAATGTTCAGTCAGCCTCATCTATCGTCGAAACCTGCTGATCACGTAGAACAAAATCGATAGCACCACGCTGAGCAAGATGGAGGTGGCCAGCGGAAAATACAACGTCGAGTTCTTTCCGCGATAGACAATATCGCCCGGAAGCCGTCCCAAGGGCAGGCTCGTACGCCCAAGGAGGATCAAAAGCAATCCTCCCGCCGCGAGCGCCACTCCCACGACAACTAGAACTTTGCCTAAGTCGGCCATCGCCGTTAGCTCAATTCAGGCGTGCGCCGGGCCGACTGCCCGAGCACGGTCGCCAAAGACAGCACGCTCATCAGGGTAATCGTCCCGAGTGAAATCACACAGTAGACGCACCAAACCCCCAGAATGTCCCGTTCGATGTGAGCCAGATAAAGAGAAAATCCCAGTCCAATCACGGCCGCTCCCAGCAGCAGCCGATAGGCGCGCTTCAACGCGAGCACAGCCATGAGCAGATATCCGGCTATTCCAATCATGGCTACGGGAATTCCGCCCAGCATCGCATAGGGACTCTGGTTCACAATCCCGCAGTCCCATTTGGCGTTGATGTCGCAAGGCGCGAAGCCTTCCGTCCGGTAATGTTCCCGCAACGCCAGCGAGGATGCGACAATCCCGACGACGGCCAGAAAAACAAACGCGTATCTCATATTGACCCAGTTACTGCCGATAAGTTTAACTTGTTGCGACATTCCTCGCTATCCGGCGGTAGTCCGCCAATCGCTGCAAGCCGGTGTTAGAATTTCGCCTCATGAAAAGCCGACGACTGCTTTGCGCTCTTTTGTTTCTTGGCATCATGCTCGCGGCGCAAACCGCATCCGAGGTCGAGATCACGGCCGAACCGCACCATCACGCGGCACTTGAGAATGCTTACGTCCGTGTTTTCAAGGTCGAGGTCGCGCCGCACCAAGCCACGCTGATGCACCGTCATCGCCATGACTATGTCTTTGTGTCGCTGGGAGCGTCGGAAGTCGAAAACGACGTCGCAGGCAAGCCGCCCGTCACTCTCAAGCTGCAGGATGGCGAAACTCACTTCACGCCGGGAAACTTCGCCCACATCGCCAAGAATCTTGCGGACACGCCCTTCCGCAACGTGACGATCGAATTCCTGCAGGACGAGAAGGCCCACCAAACGCCTCTGCCAAAATGGGATGAAGAACGCGGGTTGCAAGTGCTCCAGGGAGGGACAAAAGACATCATGTTTGTGCAGGACGGGGTGCGAGTTTCAGAACTCGACCTGCAGCCGGGCGGCGTGATCCCCAAGCATCATCATGCCGGCCCGCACTTAGTGGTCGCGGTCACCGATCTCGGTTTGCGCAGCGACGTCGAGGGCAAACCCGCCACCCTCCGCGTACTGAAGGCCGGCGACATCGCCTGGATCGAGGGAGGCTACACACACACCGTGACGAATGTGGGGCAGCAGCCAGCGAAGTTTGTGGCGCTAGAGTTTCAGTGAGGGAGTGATGAACCAGTGCCGATCGAAATCGCTCAATCAAAGCCCCGGGACGTCGGCGGCGCGGGTTCAGACATTCTGTGTCGGGGAATTTAGCCGCGAAGCGGCGCAAGAACGCAGCCCAGAGCGCAAGCCGTGGGTGGCTATGAAATGATTTCCAAGCCCCGGAAGGGGGCGAGAGTTAACAGCCCAGGACGAAGTCCTGGGTAAGCACGGAAAAAAGACTCAGGCCCCTGCATAGCTGCCCTCTTCTCGAATCACTCCTTCAGATCGCGTCTTCCCAAACGCTCGCACTA
>Ga0207139_1032_pt1:0-10000 | contig 25508 bp, 29 predicted proteins | sample Alteio_BWMinHeat_7_FD_153585 | JGI IMG/M metagenome (GOLD analysis project Ga0207139, IMG submission 153585) | Enriched cells from forest soil in Barre Woods Harvard Forest LTER site, Petersham, Massachusetts, United States -... | ecosystem: Environmental > Terrestrial > Soil > Temperate... | reverse complement strand
TGCCAGCGGGTTATGCCGGGCACTCTAGCGAAACCGCCCCGGATAACGGGGAGGAAGGTGGGGATGACGTCAAGTCCTCATGGCCTTTATGTCCAGGGCTACACACGTGCTACAATGGCCGGTACAAACCGTCGCAAACCCGCGAGGGGGAGCTAATCGGAAAAAGCCGGCCTCAGTTCGGATTGGAGTCTGCAACCCGACTCCATGAAGCTGGAATCGCTAGTAATCGCAGATCAGCACGCTGCGGTGAATACGTTCCCGGGCCTTGTACACACCGCCCGTCACATCACGAAAGTGGGCTGCACTAGAAGCCGGTTCGCTAACCCGCAAGGGGGGCAGCCGTCCAAGGTATGGCTCATGATTGGGGTGAAGTCGTAACAAGGTAGCCGTAGGAGAACCTGCGGCTGGATCACCTCCTTTCTAAGAGAGAACGTCATGGCACTTCCGCGGCCCTTCGGTGATTAAACATACGGAAGATGTTGCCATGTACCCTGTCTTTGTTTTGCACCTGTGAGACAAAGATGGGAGCCTCGTTCGGACCTCTCTTGCTCGCGTCTATCCGCATGATGGTCAGCTCCGGCTTAGCTGGAGCGCACGTTCAACCTTTGTCCTCGAATCATTTTTGTTTTGTCATACTGAGCGGAGAACGAGGCTCCTAGTGCGAGGCTCGTTCGCAGTCGAAGCATCCCTACCGCTGGCAGACTGCTGCGGGTAGGGATCCCTCGGCTTCGCTCGGGATGACAAGATGGGAGAGTGATTTTGGGCTCCGGGTCCTTCTGGTTTATCCTAGAAATAACAACCGGGCCTGTAGCTCAGGTGGCTAGAGCGCACCCCTGATAAGGGTGAGGTCGGTAGTTCAACTCTACCCAGGCCCACCAGAAATCAGTCGTTGGTCGTGCGTCGTTGGTCGTTGGCTTTTGCGAACGACGGATGACCAAGGACGAACGACGGGTTTGGGGCTGTAGCTCAGCTGGGAGAGCGCCTGGTTTGCAACCAGGAGGCCACCGGTTCGATCCCGGTCAGCTCCACCAAGATTGTCAGGTGATCGGGAGACCGATGTCAGTCCGTGTTGTGTTCATTCTCGTCGGCCTGATGTTTTTGGCCATGAGCGCATTTGGAAAGTCGTTAGATTTTCGACACGGTCGGGCCGGTCCGATTATGCCGAATTGGATTGGCCGCCTATTGTTCGGAGCGTTTGGAGTCGGAATGCTAGTAGCGGCGTATTTCGCGACTTAATATCCAGCTTAATGTTGGGCGTCAACCAAAAGTTGATGTCGAACATTGGGTTGGAGAAAACCCCAGAACGGGGTTTGATGCAATCCATACCCGCTTAGGCGGGCTGCTGTAACGTCGTAAGTTTGTTTTTGGGCCAACGGCCAAGGACGAACGACCAACGACGGTTCCGGCGAGGACGATATTTGACAACTGAATAGATTGGGCAATCTACAAGGCTGTAAATTTTTATGAGTGCCTGAGAGAAAACCTGCTGGTGTATGCAGCGCGGATTTCTTCTGAGCTTTTTGCTCTCTGGAGTTGAAGTCAAAAGCTTTAACCACAGAGGACACGAAGGTTCACGAAGGAAGACCTATGTTGCGTGCGATGAGCAGGATCTAGGCCCATAGAGTTTCTCGGTGCGGTCGGGTTCAAGCTAAAGGCCAAAAGCTAATAGCCAAAAGCTCGAATGTGTCGAGTAAATTTTATGGTCAAGCTACTAAGGGCGCATGGTGGATGCCTTGGCAGAAGCAGGCGATGAAGGACGTGGCAAGCTGCGATAAGCCTCGGGGAGCCGCAAGCAGGCTTTGATCCGGGGATTTCCGAATGGGGAAACCCACTAGGGTAAAACTCTAGTACGCCCCAATGAATCCATAGTTGGGGACGAGCGAACCCAGGGAAGTGAACCATCTCAGTACCTGGAGGAAAAGAAAGAAACCTCGATTCCGAAAGTAGTGGCGAGCGAAATCGGAATTAGCCTAAACCAGTCATACCTTCGGGTGTGGCCGGGGTTGTAGGGTCGGCAACAGTAGAGTTACCAATCCAGTCGTTAGCTGAAGCCCGCTGGAAAGCGGGGCCATAGAGTGTGATAGCCACGTAAGCGAAAACGAACTGGACTCGAAGCCGATACCTGAGTACCGCGGAGCACGAGAAACTTTGCGGGAAGCTACGGGGACCATCCCGTAAGGCTAAATACTAGCTTCTGACCGATAGTGAACCAGTACCGTGAGGGAAAGGCGAAAAGAACCCCTGCGAGGGGAGTGAAATAGTACCTGAAACCGTGTGCCTACAAACGGTGGGAGGACTATGCCACGCAAGTGGAAAGTCTGACCGCGTGCCTATTGCATAATGAGCCGGCTAGTTATTCTTGTCAGCAAGGTTAAGCGCAAGCGAGCCGCAGCGAAAGCGAGTCCTAATAGGGCGAATCAGTTGGCAGGAATAGACGCGAAGCGGGATGATCTACCCTTGGCCAGGCTGAAGGTGGGGTAAAACCCACTGGAGGGCCGAACGGCTGTTTGTTGAAAAAAGCTCCGATGAGCTGAGGGTAGGGGTGAAAGGCTAATCAAATTCCGTGATAGCTCGTTCTCTCCGAAATAGCTTTAGGGCTAGCCTCGGATGATTTGTCGTGGTGGTAGAGACCTGGATGGACTAGGGGGCTTTCCAGCTTACTGAATCCAACCAAACTTCGAATGCCATAGAACAACCAATCCGGGAGTCAGACGGCGGGGGCTAAGCTTCGTCGTCGAGAGGAAAACAGTCCAGATCGCCTGCTAAGGTCCCCAAATTCAAGCTAAGTGGGAAAGGAAGTCGGAACGCCCAGACAGCCAGGAGGTTGGCTTAGAAGCAGCCATCCTTTAAAGAAAGCGTAATAGCTCACTGGTCAAGCGGTCCGGTGCCGACAATTTAACGGGGCTCAAGCTTGGTACCGAAGCAGCGAATGCATTGATTAACGTCAATGCGTGGTAGGAGAGCATTCTCAACAGTTTGAAGCCAGACTGAGAAGACTGGTCGACGGTTGAGAAGAGACCCTGCCGGCATAAGTAGCGATAACGGAGGTGGGAACCCTCCGCGCCGAAAGTCTAAGGTTTCCTGAGAAAGGTTAATCCGCTCAGGGTCAGGCGGTCCCTAAGGCGAGGCCGAAAGGCGTAGCCGATGGACATCCGGTTAATATTCCGGACCTCCCTTGTGTTCGTTATCACGATGGGGTGACGCAGTAGGATAAGCAGGCCGTCCTATGGCTATGACGGTCGATGCGTGTAAGTCGTTTCCTGTAGGAAAATCCGCAGGGAAGCTATCGATGAGACGCAAAGCAGTACTCCGTATGGAGGAAAGCTGCCGATTCCACACTGCCAAGAAAAACCTCTAAGGAGAACGTAAGGGAACCGTACCTCAAACCGACACAGGTAGACGAGGAGAATATCCAAAGGCGCTCGTGAGAACAGTTGGTAAGGAACTCGGCAAATTAACCCCGTAACTTCGGGAGAAGGGGTGCCTCACTAGGGTTCATAGCCCGAAGAGGCCGCAGAGAAATGCGCACTGCGACTGTTTAACAAAAACACAGGTCTCTGCAAAGTCGAAAACGACGTATAGGGGCTGACGCCTGCCCGGTGCTGGAAGGTTAAAGGGAGAGGTTAGCCGTAAGGCGAAGCTTCGAACTGAAGCCCCAGTGAACGGCGGCCGTAACTATAACGGTCCTAAGGTTAGCATTCGCTAGCCTTAGTAAAACTGAACTATATGCGGGAAACTCCTCACACAGCCGCTCGGTACTCGCTGTCCTAACCGGCAGCAGTCAAAATCCGACGGACAAGGGGACAATCCGCAGGGAAGGCTCCAACCATGGAGAACCCTCAGAGACTTCACGTTCAGCCGCATCCTGGGAATTTGGAAGCGCAATGGGTGGTCGGATTTGTTGACGGCGAAGGTTGTTTCTTCGTCGGAATCAATCCGCATCCGGAGATGACTTCTGGATTTCAGGTGCTCCCTGAATTCACAGTGGTACAACACCAACGAGATATCCAGTTACTTCACGCGCTCAAGAAATTTTTTGGGTGTGGCGTGGTTCGAATCAATCACGCTGAACGAATGGCATATCGCGTACGGAGTCTGGATCACCTGAACGAAAAGATCATTCCCTTCTTTGACGAGCATCCGCTCAAATCGAAGAAGAAAGTTGATTTCATTAAGTTCAGAAAGATCCTGCTGCTGATGAGTAACAGAGAGCATTTGTCAACCGCGGGTATCTCGAAAATTCGAGAGATCGCGGCGACGATGAACACAGGGTGCGAAAGATAAAGTCCAGCTTCTCTGGAAACAGAGTAAGACGAACTGAGCGAAATTCCTTGTCGGGTAAGTTCCGACCTGCACGAATGGCGTAACGAAAGTGCGACTGTCTTGCCGACTGACACGGCGAACTTGTAGTGCCGGTGAAGATGCCGGTTGCCCGCAACTAGACGGAAAGACCCCGTGCACCTTTACTATACCTTTACTATGAACTATGGCCCTTGCTGCGCAGGATAGGTGGGAGGCTTTGATTCCAGGCTCTCGGGCTTGGAGGAGCCAACGGTGAGATACCACCCTGCGAGATCTGTGGTTCTAACCTACTCCCGTGAACCGGGAGAGGGACATAGTAAGGCGGGTAGTTTGACTGGGGCGGTCGCCTCCTAAACGGTAACGGAGGCGCGCGAAGCTACGCTCAGGCTGTTTGGAAATCAGCCGACGAGTGCAAAAGCATAAGCGTGGTTGACTGCGAGTCCTACAAGACGAGCAGGTACGAAAGTAGGCTTTAGTGATCCGGTGGTTCTGCATGGAAGGGCCATCGCTCAACGGATAAAAGGTACGCCGGGGATAACAGGCTGATCGGAGCCAAGAGTTCATATCGACGCTCCGGTTTGGCACCTCGATGTCGGCTCATCGCATCCTGGAGCTGTAGAAGGTTCCAAGGGTTAGGCTGTTCGCCTATTAAAGCGGTACGTGAGCTGGGTTCAGAACGTCGCGAGACAGTTCGGTCCCTATCTGTTGTGGGCGCAGGAGATTTGAGAGGACCTGTCCTTAGTACGAGAGGACCGGGATGGACGAACCTCTTGTGTTCCAGCTGTCGTGCCAACGGCATAGCTGGGTAGCGAAGTTCGGTTGTGATAACCGCTGAATGCATATAAGCGGGAAGCACTCCTCAAGATGAGATCTCCCAACCCGTAAGGGATAAGAAGGGCCCAGGAAGACTACCTGGTTGATAGACGGGAAGTGGAAGAGCAGTGATGTTTGAAGCTTACCCGCACTAATCGCCCGTTCGGCTTGACCATAAAATTTACTCGGTGCATTAAAAACAGCCGTCAGCACCAGCTGTCAGCTTTCAGTTCGAAACTGTTCGAAAGCTGCGGCGTCCTCAGAGACTTGTCAGAAACTGGACGAGACTGAGAGCAAGTGACTGACGACTGTGCGCCGACGAAAAGCCGATGTAGTGAATAGTTGCTAGTAATTAGTGACTAGTCAAAACCAATCTATTCAGTTGTGAGGCATTGTCCTCGCGATCTTTGAAAGCCAGCTCTCAGCTGTCAGCTCTCAGCCTAAGAACTGAGAGGGCGGTTGCGGGCGCTTACAAGTTTGCCGGGCATCGGCCGCGTAAGTCAGCACAGCACTTGCTGAAAGCTGACGGCTGATAGCTGACGGCTCCGACTTGTCGGTGATCTTACCGCGGGGGTTCCACCCGTTCCCATCCCGAACACGGAAGTTAAGCCCCGCAGGGCCGATTGTACTGCACGCGAAAGTGTGTGGGAGAGTAGGTCGTTGCCGGCATTAATAAAGGCCGATCATGGAAACATGGTCGGCCTTTTCCTTTTAGTCCAGTACGCGAGGTCAAACGATGAGTTTCGACGACAGTGATCCGCTGCATGCCTATACACGCGAGATCAACAGCTTCAAACCGCTAACCAAGAGTAAAGAGGACGAACTGTTTCAGCACGTCCGAGCCCGTGATAATGAGGCGGAATCAGCAACTCGGCGACTGATTGAAGCGAACCTGCAGTTAGTTGTCTCTATCGCGAAACGGCATTCTTCCGCCAAGATTGACCAACTTGAGCTGATCCAGAAGGGCAATGAAGGCCTCCTCCGCGCTCTGAATACGTTCTCAGCTAGCTTCAAAGGGAGCTTCTCGGATCACGCCGCTATTTGCGTCGAGAGTGCCATCACAGAAGCCGTAGCCGAGTCGGAATCCAAACAATAGCTCCGCCTTCCCGCAGGCAGTGTTCCAGAATCAAATCTCGCGCCGCTTCGGGCAGACCGGCCCGCCCACCAGTGTAGAAAGTAACGAATAGGTCAGCATCGGCTTTGTGCAAATGTGGAAGCCGCCTTCGATAACGATACTTGGATAGCGGCGATGCCTTGGTAGACATGGAATGAGTTGGGGTGTGGGGCGGGCGCCCCGCCCGCCATCCTCCGATTCAGAGTTACTGGTTCCCGGATTCCCTCTCAGTGACAAATGAACAAGTTCGACCGCCGAGGTGTCCCTTCCGCGGGCGAGGGCGCCCGCGCCACACGTGTGTGGGAGTCCTTCGGCTTCGCTCAGGATAAAATCCGGTCGTTGCCGGCATAAATAAAGGCGACCAACAGAAATGTTGGTAGCCTTTTCCTTTGGTAACTACGATTATTGAATATTGGGCTATACAATTTTCTCGTGCCAGGACTGTTTAGAAAGGCCGTGAAGCCGAGCAAGTCGATGGTTGCTTTTGCGCTCGCCATTGCGGTGGCTTCGAATCTTGAATTCATTCACACGGTGTGGCTGGACGTCTACGTGAATGGTCATCGTGTAAACTTCGCCACGTTCCCTCTGTATTGGCTCCTTTGGAACCTGTTGCCGCTTACGATCTTCGGAATAGGCAGGAGGCTGCGCAAACAGGGCAGGTGAGCAACCGAGTTCCATTCTGGCTACGGATCCTTCGCAAAGAATGCTCAGGATTTCGGCAGAAGGCTCCCGCGCGCAAAGGACGCGCGCTCACGCCTTCTGGGCGCCTCAACTCTACGGATTCGCAGGCGGGCTCAATAACTCACAATGCTCGACGCACTCTACTGTGTTGGCCTCGACAGTGGCTTTCTTGTGGCCGGAAAAATCGATGTCGGGGAGGATCAGCAGCGTTTGCGGGCCATTGGCGACGTTAAAAGTGCAGTTGAAGCTCATGGACTGGACGCCACGTTCCTTGCAGCCGGTTTGGTCGAGAGCGTCGGTGAGGGTTACGGTCTTGTCGTAGACCTGATCGGCAAGATGCGATGGCAGCAGAGCGACCGTCAGCGGGATGGGTGACTTGATCTTCACGCTGAGTTCCTGGCCGTCGTGGTCTGGAGTCATCAGACTGTAGACCTTGGGTGCCGGCGTGATCTGGTATTTTTCGTCGAGGATGCGTCGCCAGTGGAACTCAGGCTGAAGGTAATTGTAGTACTGGATGTGAAGATCGTTGGGGGAAATGAATTGCCGCGCTCCGGGTCCGAGGATGGCGCCGATGGCGGCGAGGGCGGGCTTCTCGGGCTTGCGCTCATCGCGGAAGGTAATGATCATCGGGCGTTCGGAGGGAAGACGACACTCGTAAATCGCGCTGGTGACATGCTCCTTCACGCAGAGGAAGCTGAAATTCGCAGGGGCTCCGGGGTCCCGCACGGCGGCATTCCATTCGTCGGCCCAAGCCATGGCGACGGTGACCGGGTATCTGGAGTCGATCTGCACGTGCATGCCGCCGCCCCCGACAGCGGGATGGTAGACGCGGCCGGCGTGCAGGCTGGCGGGCTCCAAAGGGATCGTCTCACTGTCGGCAGCACGCCAGTAGAAATCGCGATCTTGCGCATATGAGTTCGCGACGAAGGCGCAGAACAGCAGCGTGGCGAAAATGAAAAAGCTCCTCATACTAGAAGTATTTGCTGGGTCCAGCTCGTACCCTAGCGAATTCGCGAGGACAGGATTACTAAGGTACCAAGTGCCCGTGGAAGGAGAGGATGGTGCGCGCAAAGAACGGGCCCTCACTTGGCTTGCGTGGCGCGGGCGCCCTCGCCCGCGAATGCTTCCATCAAAACCTAAACTCTGGGCCAACCCACAGCCACCGATAATCCTCAGGCTTCCGAACCAATCCCGCTCTCACCGGATTCTGCCTGATGTATTCGCATTTCTCTCTCAAACTCTCATCCGACCGCAGCACATGATCGAACGATTCTTCCCTCCCAAACTAGACCCGAGTTATCGAGAAGCTTGTTGATGCGATGAGCCGTCGCGCCCTTTAGGCATTGCAGGATGTCCACGAGCGCAAACGGCCAACCGCTCTTATCCCGAAGAGATGACAAGAGAATATGAACGTGGTCGGGCATGACCACAACTGCATATAAATAAATTCTGGGTTTTGGTGTGGCGCGGGCGCCCTCGCCCGCGAGAGGCTGAAGACCACCTTCCCGCAAACAGTATTCAAGAACAAGATCGCGGGCCCGCTCCTGCAAGACCAGACGCCCGCTAGTACAGAAAGTGACGAACACCGCCGCATCAGCTTTCTGCAAGTGCGGAAGCCGCCTTCGATAATGATATTTCGACAGAGGCGATGCTTTAGCGGGCATGGTGTGGGCCGGCCGCCCTCGGCCGCCATCCTAAATTCCAGAATTACTCACCCCTGAGTTTCCCGTCAGTGATGAATGAACATGCCGACAAATCTGCTTCTAAAATGGGATCTCCAGCGCCGAGGTGTTCCCTTTCGCGGGCGAGGGCGCCCGCGCCACACGCGTGTGGGAGTCCTTCGGCTTCGCTCAGGATAAAATCCGGTCGTTGCCGGCATAAATAAAGGCCACGTTCAGAAATGAGCGTGGCCTTTTCCTTTTCCCTGCGGGACCTTAAGGGTCTCCTAAAGACAGGTCAGAGACCGAGCTTTTTATCCGCCGCTTCTCTCACCAGCAGGTTCTTCGCTTGAATGTCGCCGTGGCTTGCTTCTCTGGCGGTTTGAACCGAGGTTTCAGCCAGTTCCTGTCGAACTGTGGCGGCGGCGCTTAGGGTGACGGTATCCGTCGCCGCGGGCGGAGGTGTCGGCTGTAGCGATGGTTGACGTGCTGCCGTCGACTGATCCGCGGCTTGAGCAGGGGTCGCGTGGGGAATCGGGGTGATCATCGTAGGACCCTCCTGCTTCCTCTAACGGCAGATAAGCGCACAGACTTTAATCACGAATCCGCGGAACCGATCGTACTGCACGCGAAAGTGTGTGGGAGAAGGCTCCTTCGACTCCGCTGCGCTTCGCGCAGGTTTTCGGCGCGCGGCTCAGACGCCGCGCAAACGTCTAAAGTTGCCGCCATAAATAAAGGCCAGGTTCAGAAATGAGCGTGGGCCTTTTCCGTTTGGGCGCTAAGAATGCCGATGAATTCGATTAGTTGACTATTTCTGAGCAACGCTGCTTCAATGGCAGCGAGGGCGATCGGTTCACAGATTACGCCGGCCGATATCCTGGCATCACAAGGTTCATGCTGCACCTGACCTCGCGGGGGAAACTATACCTAAGGGGATTCCTATGGCCAAGGTTCGGATGTCCGCACTCGTGTTGAGCGCGTGTCTGGCGGTCGCGTCATTTCAGGCGCCTCTATGGGCACAAGCGCCAACCTTCACTGTGCTGTATTCGTTTACCGGTGGGGCCGACGGAGCCAACCCGTCTACTGCAATAATAGTTAGGGATGCACGAGGCAACCTCTACGGCACAACCCAGTTTGGCGCCGATATAACCTGCAACGTTTCTCTTCATCCCGGCTGCGGAAGTGTGTTTCGGCTGGATACCGCCGGGAACTTGACTGTGCTTCATACCTTCGAGGGAGGGGCCCAAGGATTGGCTTCCTCGGGATTGGTCCGAGACGGGAACGGCAACCTATATGGCACGGCGGGCGGCGGTCTCGGACACGGATTCGTGTTCGAAGTTGCCAAGAATCGCGCGTACACCGAGTTGTACAAGTTCGAGGGTAGCCCCGACGGAGATTTGCCCACGGGAAGCTTGTCCCGCGACGCGGCTGG
>Ga0207139_1055_pt1 | contig 25515 bp, 21 predicted proteins | sample Alteio_BWMinHeat_7_FD_153585 | JGI IMG/M metagenome (GOLD analysis project Ga0207139, IMG submission 153585) | Enriched cells from forest soil in Barre Woods Harvard Forest LTER site, Petersham, Massachusetts, United States -... | ecosystem: Environmental > Terrestrial > Soil > Temperate forest >... | reverse complement strand
TGACGATGCGTTTCTCCAGGTCGAGCACGGAGACGTTGTTCGATGCCGAGTTCGCCACGTAGCCGCGCTTGCCGTCCGCGGAAATGTCAATGAAGTAGGGCTTGCCATGCACTCCAATGGTCGCCACTACTTCATTACGCTCCGCGTCGATCACGCTGACGTTGTCCGAGCCAGTGTTGACCACATAAATTTCATTCTTTTTGGAATTGGCCGCGATCCCGGTCGGTTCGCTGCCCACCCTGATAGTTTTCGCAGGCTCGAAAGTACGCAGATCAATGACCGAGACCGTGTTGCTTTTCCCATTCGTCACGTAGGCATACTCGCGATAAGCGGGCCCGTAGTTGGGAAGCGCCCGCTCGTGGAAATACCACCAGCCGAGCCCGCCGGCGATCGGCAACAGCACAACGATGAGGAGGAGTTTTCTCAAGGTAACTGCTGACCGAAACAGGCAAGAGTATCAGAGTGGGTGATAGGGAGTGGGAGGTTCGAGTCGCCCGGCTAATACAGGTTGAAACTCGCTTCAACGTTGATTGCAACTGCTACTGGCTTCCCGTCCTTCGTTGTGGGCTCGAACTTCCACGTGCGCACTGTGTTTAAGGCGTTCTGATCCATTTCCGGGTCGAACCCCCGAACGACTTTCGCATCGCCCACGTCGCCTTCCGGGGTAACTATGATGGCGAGTATTACGGTTCCGCGAAGCTTCTTTTTACGGGCCCGATCGGTATACGACGGGTTGGGCATATAGGTGCCCTTCGGAGCAGTAACGCCGTGACCCACTCGATAGACCGGTTCACCATTGTACGTTTGTGGTTCAAACGTAGCGCTGCCGGATCCGGCATTCTCGCCAGCCGAGGCAGACTGCCATTCGCCACTCCCAGGCCTGATAGGCACCAGATGTCCGCGCTGGCCTGGGTTGTAGAGGAAATGAAAACGCAGTCCGAGAGATTCACCGGTGAACTGTTCGGGGAGCGGACGGAATGGTGAAGAGGCCGTGATGCCAGCCCAGGCCGCCCGCTCCAGCCTCGCATCTCCGGAGGACTGTACCAGCTTCATGCCGGTCAGCTTTCCATCTTTCTCAATTGCGAATTCGATGGTCGCACAACCTGCCTTGTTTGACGGAGGCTGAGCATCCGCCGGTATGGCGGTACGCCAGTTGATTCTGATACTTCGCACCACATCTCTAAGGTATTGCCTTAAGTCAACGCCCGCAGTGTCACTGAGTACCTCCAGGGCCGGACTAGGTACGAACGTGTCAGGATCGCAGAGCGCCGGCGCTGGTGACGTTTGTAAGTGGGTCTCTTGAGCGTAAAGGAAAACTCCAAAGGCCAGCGGTATAGTCAGGAAGAACCGCGATATAGGCCTCATCTGGAAACCTCTTATTTCGAAACCTCTTTAAGGTGCTGAAGAGGGGATCGTGTCCGTCCGGTCGACCGAAATAGCCGCTACTGGCGCGTGTCTGCCAATCGCGGGCACCGTTCGTCCCACCACCGGCGCAATCTGCCTCACCTGCGCCATCAGTTCATCGAACTGGTCGGGATAAAGCGACTGCATGCCGTCCGACAACGCTTTGTCCGGCTCGTGGTGCACTTCCACGATCAAACCGTCAGCGCCCACCGCAACCGAGGCTCGCGACATCGGCGTAACTTTGTTGCGCTTGCCGGTTCCGTGGCTGGGATCGACCACAATTGGCAGGTGACTGAGGCGATGCACCGCCGGGACCACACTCAGATCCAGCGTGTTGCGAGTGTGGTCGGCAAAAGTGCGCACCCCGCGTTCGCACAGGATCACCTGATAATTGCCCTCGCTCATCACGTATTCTGCGGCCATCAAAAATTCCTCGAGCGTCGCTGACATGCCGCGCTTCAGCAGCACCGGCTTCCTGACGCGTCCTGCCCGCTTCAAAAGCGAGAAGTTTTGCATGTTGCGGGCGCCGATCTGGATGACATCGGCGTATTCCGCAACTAGTTCGAGCGACTCGTTGTCGATGGCCTCGGTCACAATCTTCATACCGAATTGTTCCCGCACCTCAGCCATGATCTGCAGGCCCTCTTCACCCAAGCCCTGAAAGGAATATGGTGAAGTGCGTGGCTTGTAGGCGCCGCCACGGAAAAATTGCGCGCCGGCGCGAGACACCCGCTCGGCGATGGCAAAAGCTTGTTCGCGACTCTCGATGGCGCACGGCCCCGCAAGAATCGCGAGCCCGGGTCCACCGATGGTTGCGTCCGTGCCGGGAAAGCTGATAACCGTGTTTTCTTCTTTAATGTCACGGCTGACCAGCTTATAAGGCTTGGTGACACGAATCACTTCCTGCACGCCCGGCATCTCGTCCAGCGTGCCCGGCTCAACTTCGCCCTTGTTCCCCGTAATGCAGACAGCAGTCCGGCCCGCACCCGGAACCGGATGCGGGCTGTAGCCCAGCGACTCAATCTTCTGGCAAACCGCACGCACCTGTTCGTCTGTGGCGTGCGCTTGCATGACCACCAGCATGAATCCACCTCAGATAGAACAAGTCTATCGTTATTGATGCGGCTGCGGCAAACAGCAGCGAAGAGGCCACCTTCATCTGGTGGGAGGAGTCAATTGGCTCGCGCTTACCTTCGACATCAGTCGAAAAAGATAGTAGCGTTCGGGAGGAACCTTGCCCACAGCGAACGGCAGCGGCCCAAAGTAAGTGGAGTAAAAACCCGCGCCCAGATCGCGCCGAATGGTTGTTATCGGCTGCGGCAATGTCACCTCCACAACCTCCAAAGTAGCAATCTGCTCGGGCAGCATTTTAGGAATCACAGCGTTATTCTCCGGGATGACGACAAAGTCTCCCGGATTGAATGTGGAGTTCTCCAAGTCAACCGCATGGGCTCCGTACAACTCCATGTAGTATTGAAACCCCCAGTGACCCTCGAACCAAACTGTGCCAGTCTCACTCTGAGTTCTCTCGTGGATAATCCCTGCCGCGGTTCGAGCCGAGTTCGCCAAGGCGGCGTCAGCGCCGGTAATCCAGAGTGACACTGCTCCCGACAGCGCGAAGGCCAAAACCAATTTCCATCGGAACCGCGGTTCTGAGATTCCCTCGATCTCCTGCATCCGTCGCGCCAGCAGAATGCCGGCGGCCGGAATCAACGGAAGGACTGAACGCGCATTAAGCGTCCAGTTCAGGAAGGCGGCAAAAACAAACGTGCCCAGCACCCACAACATCAGGAACAGAGACTCGGCATCTTTTCTCTTCCGGAAATCTGCTGTCGCCAGCGCCACGACGAAAATTCCCCCCGCAATGCAGAGCGCCAACTGAATGCTCACCGATGGCCAGTGCTGACGAAGTGCTAGTCGGGTTGCACGCGCTTGAGGCGAAATCCCCAAACTCACCCTACCAGTTCCAATAGAGAGTCCAGCAAGTGCCGCTACAACGCTCACCCAAAAGATTCGCTTACGCGACCACAGAACAGGAGCCAGTGTGAGCGCCGGAAGCATGCATCCTCCTGCAAAGCTTAGGCCCATCGCCGCTTTCACGGACTTAGTAGATTGCTCGCGATGAATTCTGGCAAACTCCGCCGCTCCAAAAAGCAGGCCGTGTCCGTACATGGCCTTGGTCCAAAGTTGGTATCCCACCAGGATGAAAATGGGAATCAGCATGTACCATGCGTACTTTCCCAGACGCCCCTGCCCTGCCACCGAATAAACCAGCAATAACAGAATCAGCGACGCGCCAAAGTACTTCGTTAAAGCGCAAGCGGCAATCAACCCAGCCGACGCTACAAGATAGAGCGGCCTGACACGCTTCAGGCCTTCCAGCCAGAAAATCGCAGCCAGAACCCACAGCGCCAGCATCAACGTGTCACTCATCACGCTAGTGGAAGACACCAGGAACCCTGGCGTCAGCAGCGTCGCGGCCGCCGCCACCAAGGGCAATCGAGTGAAGTGCGTGGCCAGACGATAGGTGCCAAGGATTACGACCAGTGCCGGCAGAAGGAATCCCAAATGCCACGCTCGTTCGGACCATCCCGCAACCCTTCCAATCAGTGCGCCGTAGTAATCAGCGAGCGGCGGGTTCTGCGTTACTTCCGCCATTCGCATCCGGGTAATGCCCCAGTTCAGTGAAAATCCATACGGATCCAGTGGATGTTCCACGATTTGTCGCGCCGTCCAGATAAACAACGGATCATCGACGTGAAAGGCCCTGCATGAAAAAGGCAGGAGACAGAGGAGCGTCGCCAAAGCAAGTAGCGCGCCCGCGCGCAGACTCGAGGCATGCATCGGCTTTTCCGCGGGCTGCGCTGGTGTCACAGCTAGCATGAAGGTTTCTTGGAAACCGGAAGTGTAACAGTCATCCGTGCAGTCGCGATAAATGGAGGAAGCTACTGCCAGCGCACAGGCATAAGCCGGCGCCGAAGCAGGTAGTACTCGTTGACCGGCAGGTCATCTCGCAAAGCCGGTGCCCGGGGAGCCTCCGCGATCAACTGCGCGCTCGGAATTTCATTCTTCAACAGCGCGCCAAAAATCGCCTCTGGTGTCGATCCCTGCTCCCACTCAACCAGATCCTTCGCAGCCGTGGCCGGCATTCTCTGAGCTAACTCTTCAGCAGTTCGGTTGGGGATAAGGCTGCTACTCGCCAGGAAAAACACTCCCCGCCCTACGCGGTCGCGAAACACGCGGACGTACGGAAATGATTCCGTGAGAGCTCGGGCTACCGCGGCGCGATCGACAGCATCACCCCCAGGCAGCCACTGTTGCAGAATGCCTCCCGACCGCAAGCGCTGTTTCGCCATGTTATAGAACTCAACTGAATACAATAAGCTGGAACCCGCAGCTTCCACCGGTGGTGGAGGGTCTAAGGCGATGACGTCAAACTGCTCAGCCGTCCGCTCCAGATAGCGCCGGCCATCGTCAATCACCACCCGCGACAACGGCGAGCGCAGTAGCTCCTCGCCATCGGAGTGGTAAAACCAGAAAACGCGTGGCACACTAGGAACCAGCTCTACCGCCGTAGTGGGAAGTTGCCAAGACAGCAGCGATCGATAAGTCGTTCCCATGCCGAAACACACCACCAGGGAGTTCTGGGGTGGGTGATCTAGGAATGCCATGGGGAGATGCGCCATTATCTTGGTTACAGTAGCCAAGCCAGTGATTCCGTATCCATTGACCAACAACAGCTTTCGCATCCCGCTCCCTGTGGCGATGATTGTCGCGGTATTGTCCCGCAGAACTACGCGGTGATCGAACCGGTCTTCATAGCCTCGGCCCTCGAATACCAGCACCAGCGCCAGAATTGTGACGCCATAAGAAAGGTAGCGCTGCCATGCGATCTCTGGTCGCCTCTCGCCGAAAACCGAAGACAACCTCGGATAAGCTCCAATCACCAGCCACGGCAGCGAGAACGCAAACAGAACCCAGCGCTCACTTAGCAGCGGCAGCAGCAGAAACCCAGAGAGCAGCGGCCCCAGGATGCATCCCACGACGTTCACTGCATAGGCACTTCCCGCCCGGTCAGGGTCGCCTCCTGACCAGCGGTCGACCAGCATAGGCGTGACGAATCCCAGGACACCAGAGAACGGAACGATTCCCAGCACTAACCGCAGCAGCCGGCTGAGATGGATCGCCGGATTCGCCGTAACTAACGGTAAAAGCGCGAACAGTCCGAGAAATATCCAGATCAGCCTACCTTCGTGCTTGTGATTTCGACTCCAACGCCGGTAGATCTGCGACCCTATGAACGTGGACAACAGGTATAAGCCCAGGATTGAGGCAAAGGCATAGACCACGGTGCTCAAGTATGGGGTGAACTGCCGAATCCACACCACTTCCATGCCCATGCTGGTAAGGCCCGTGGTGAACAACAGCGCGAGCAATTTTGTGTTCTCAAGAACTGGCTTCAGCGTGACGACAGCTTCGTCTTCCAACGACCCGATTGTGGTTTCCCGCGAAGTCCGTTTGAAGTTTAGCGACAGCGCGGACGCGGCCAATAGCCCGTTCATCCCCGCGCCAACCTTCAACGTGCCGCGGAATCCATAAAGTTCAATCAACAGCAGCGGCAATGTCGCACCCGCCATCGCGCCCAACACGTTAGCCAGATAAAGAAAGCTGAACGATCTCTGCGCCTCCTCGTGGAAAGTGTTTTGTATGGCGAGCATTGCCACGGGAATCGTGGCTCCCATGCAGGCGCACCACGGCACCAGAGTCAGCGCGATCCAGATTCCGGAGGCGATGTAGTAGGCCCCAGAAGAAGAGACTCCCACGTGCTGCAGCAGACTTCGTCCCCATTGCAATTGAAGCGGCACTAGAAGCGCTGACACACCGATCAGAAGTTCGGCAAGCGCATACAGGCGCAACGCAGGAAATCTGATTCGGCCGCTGTACCTGCGAATCAAACGTCCGCTGAGCCACGACCCCAGTCCCAGACCTGCCATGAACATGGAAAGCACAATGGAAACCATTGCGCTGGTTACTCCGAACTGAGCCATGGATAGCCGCAGCCAGACGATTTCGTAGAGGATGCTGCAAAATCCGGAAATAACAAAGAACAAAAAAAACCACCCCATGAAGACGTTTCCCTTCTGGTGGATTCAGGTTTGATCGTCTGAACTGTGATTTCGGTGGAACGGATTCGATGTAAACACAGAATCCATCAGCGGCACAAGCAGCGACTATGGTCGAATGATGGTTGATAGCGGCTATACTTTACTAGAGTGCCGAATTCAATTGCGCGCGAACAAGATCTCCTTAAGCTCCCCTCCAGAAAGCGCTCGCTTCGTCCGGCAACCCGCCGAATTGGCATTCACACTTCGAGCGCTGGTGGCGTGCAGAATGCCGCCGAGCGCGCCTGGAGACTCGGCTGCAACACTTTTCAGATTTTTTCTTCCAGTCCGCGGCAGTGGGCGCCCTACGAACTGAGTCGTCCGCAATGCGATGAGATGAAACGTCTCCGCGACCACTACGACCTCAAGCCGCTGGTCATCCACACCAACTACCTCATAAATCTGGCCAGCACCACACCACTATTTCTGAAGAAATCGGTGGAATCATTTCGCGGTGAAGTCGAGCGTGCGTTGGCGTTATGCGCCGAATATCTGGTGCTGCATCCTGGATCATTTCGCGGTGCGGATCGCGAAGCCGGTCTGCTGCAAACGGCGGCAGCCATCGCGGCCGCAACCCAGGGACTCGACCTGGTCAAGGGCAATTTGACCATCCTGATCGAAAACACCGCCGGAGCCCAGTATTCGCTCGGTGGATCCTTCGAACAAATTGCCGAGGTCCTCGATCGCCTGCGCGGTGTGGTTCCGATTGCTGCTTGCATCGACACCTGCCACACCCACGTCGCCGGTTACGACATCGTGAGTGAAGCTGGCATGCGCGACACGCTTGCCCATCTCGACGCTACGGTGGGTCTGAAAAACGTTCGCGTGTGGCATTGCAATGACGCCAAAGCCGCCCGCGGATCGAAGCTGGACCGTCATCAGCACGTCGGGAAGGGAAGTATCGGCCGAGAGCCCTTTCGCCGATTGCTGAGCGATTCGCGCCTGGCCCACGCCGCCTTCATAGCCGAGACCCCGATTGATGCACCGGGAGATGATAAGAGGAATGTAGTGGTACTTAAAACACTGGCGACAAAGATTAGATGACCACCGAAGCGCTTAGCGCGCGCTTCACTGCCCACCACGGAACCTTTTCAAGCGAAGTAAATAATACTCGTTGACGGGGCGATCATCCTGCAACGCTGGCGCCGAGGGATCTTCTGCGAGCAAGTTGTCCAGAGAGATCTCGTTGTTCAGAACCATGACCAGTTGACCTTCTGGCGTCGCTTGTGGCCCCCACTCGATCAGGTCCTTCGCCGCCGAAGTCGGCATGTGTTGCACCAGTTCTTCCGCGCTCCAGTTTCGCAGAGGTTGACCGCTCGCCAGGAAATGGATTCCCCAAGGCCCGATAGAATGAAACGCGCGAACATAAGGAAACGATTCTTGCAGCGCGCGTGCGACCGCCGCATGCACCGCAGGATCGCCGCGAGGCAGCCATTGCTGCAGAATTCCGTCCAGTTGTAGCCTGCTCCGCACCGTTGCGTAGAATTCTTTTGAGTACAGCAGGCTCGAGCCAGCTGCTTCCACCGGCGGCGGCGGGTCCAGCGCGATCACATCGTACTGTTCCGGACTTCGCTCCAGGTAACGCCGGCCATCGTCAATGACCACTCGCGAAAGCTGCGATTTTAGCAACTGCGGACCGTCGGCATGGTAATACCAAAAGAGTTTGGGAACGCTAGGCACTAACTCCACAGCCGTGGTTGGGATGCCCCACGAAAGCATCGAGCGATAAGTAGTTCCCATGCCAAAACACACCACCAGCGCGTTTCTCGGAGGATGGTTGAGAAATGCCAGCGGGCAAATGCGCCATGACCTTGGTCATCGGAGTCAGAAACGTTATCCCGGTTCCGTTCACCAATAAGTGCCTCTCCATTCCTTCCAGCAGTGGACCAATAATGCATCCCACTACGTTGAGCGCATAGGCTCGCCCTGCGCGGTCCGGATCGCCTCCAGCCCATCGGTCCACCAGCATCGGAGTCAAGAAACCCAACAGCGCCGAGAATGGCGCCAGACCGAATACCACCCGGACAATTGTCAAGATGGATATCTGTGGATCGGCGAAAAACAGTGGCAGCAATCCCAACCACCCCAACCATGCCCAGGCCCATCTTCCTTCCCGTCGATTTTCTGGCAGGCGCTTCCGGCTCCAATACCGATAAAACCACGAGCCCAGAAAGGTCGAGCTCAGGTATACCGCCAAAATGCAGGCAAACGAATAAACCATGGTGCCGACATAGGGGGTGAACTGGCGTATCCACACCACCTCCATTCCCATGCTCGTCAGACCAGTACCGAACAGCAGTAGCAGCGGCCAGCGATTCATAGGCGGCATCCCTGAGACTCTTGCAGCATCGGAGGTCATCGTGGCGGCTGCTTCGTGATCGCGGACTCGCAGGCTGAGCAAGAGCGCTGACATCGCCAGCAAGCCGTTCAATCCCGCGCCAATCATCAGCGTGGCGTGAAATCCCCGCAGCTCTACCAGCAATGGAGGCACGATCGCGCCCGCCAGCGCTCCTAACACATTTGCTAAATACAGATAACTGAAAGCCCGATCTGAATAAGATCGTCCTGAAGAAGGCTGCCCTGGCGAAGTCCCAGGAGCCCATCCGGTCGCATCTCGCGCTTGCAGATTCTTCATGGCCTCCATAGCGAATGGAATCGTCGCGCCCATGCACGCACACCAAGGCACCAGCGTGAGCGCGATCCAGATTCCCGACCCTAGATAGTACGCAGCCGATGACGACCATCCCGTGCGCTCCAGCAGGAGCCTTCCCCACAACAGTTCCTGCGGTACCAGAATTGCCGAAGTCCCGATCAACAGCTCAGTCATTGCATAAAGACGAAGCGCCGGAACTCCCGCGCTCCCGCGACGGCGAAGCAAACGGCCGCTAGCCCAGGACCCCAGCCCCAGGCCAGCCATGAACGAAGAAATCACTATCGAGGCCAGGGCGCTGGTCACTCCAAACTGTGCCATCGCCAGCCGCAGCCAGATAATTTCATAGAGGATGCTGCAGAACCCGGAGACCAAAAAGAAAACAAACAACGCCACCATGAATTGCCTGTTCCCCCAAACACTAATTTTGTTGGCCAAGGCAGAAACTATAACGATTTCTTACAGGGTGCGCGACCCGGAACAGCGAAATTACCGAAATTGCTGAATCCGCGGTGGAATTCCCCGAGTTTGAAAGGAATCCGCTGTTCTGTACCTATTGGCTGGGCACTGTAGATTTTGAGGCGGGTGCGCCACGCAGGAGGCCTTCTGTACTTAGATCTTCATCCACATCCGGCCAGTGGATACCATAGCCTCCGCCAGCTATGGTCCAATTTAGCCGCTGTTGGGCCGTGGCATTGAGCAGGCGAGGATACCAGGCTAACGGCACCGATATAGTGCGGCCGTCGCGCAGGCTGACGCACAGCGTGTCATCCGTGAATTGCACGTCCAGCACTCGTTCATCCGCGCTGGAAGCCGAAAAACTCATTCCATGCCTCCAAAAGTTCGTTCCTGTGTTCCGACACGATTGATTGTATCGCGCCGAGCTCGTGAGCGCGAAAGCCAGAGTTACGCGCCAGTTGGACTGGGTCGAGCCAGAATTTGGCAGATACGTCCCCCCTATCTACGTGGACGTGGGGCGGCGATTTGGTTCGTGACTATAAAAATAAAAGCGATAGGGGCCAGACCGAAGCACAGTCGGCATGCGCAGGATTCTAGCAAACGTCCGCGCCACACCAGCCGCTATTGTAAAATCTAAGGTTTATCCGGCACTCAACTGTTCCTCTCCATGCCGCAAGAAGAAAACACCACGGTAACCCGCGCCGAAACGCACTCCGCGCGTGCTGCCGATTCTCGTGACGATGCCCGCTACGACGTCCAGCGCGTCGAAAAAAAGTGGTCCGAGCGTTGGCAACAGGACCCATCGCTCTACGCGGCCGAGCCCCACTCCACCAAGCCGAAGTATTACCTGCTGGAGATGCTGCCCTATCCCTCGGGCGCGTTGCACATGGGACACGTGCGTAACTACGCCATCGGTGACGCCCTGGCACGCTACACGTGGATGAACGGCTACAACGTGCTTCATCCCATGGGGTGGGATTCCTTCGGCCTTCCCGCGGAGAACGCCGCGATTCAGAACAACACGCCACCACGTGAATGGACTTTGCGCAACATTGCCAGCATGAAGTCCCAGATGAAGCGTTTGGGCTTCGCTTACGACTGGGCACGCGAGGTGACCACCTGTCTCCCCGACTACTACCGCTGGAATCAGTGGTTTTTTCTTAAGCTCTATGAACGTGGCCTGGCTTATCGCAAGAAGAGCAAAGTCAACTGGTGTCCGAAGTGCTGCACCGTTCTGGCCAACGAGCAGGTAATCGACGGCCGCTGCTGGCGCCACGAGGATACCGTGGTAGAACAACGCGAATTAGAGCAGTGGTTCCTGCGCACCACCCACTACGCCGAGGAATTGCTCCGAGGTCTCGATCGGCTCGAAGGCTGGCCAGAAAAAGTCCGCACCATGCAGCGCAACTGGATCGGGCGCAGTGAAGGCACGCTGGTTGATTTCAAGCTGGAAGGTGCCCCGGACTCTCTCATCACAGTTTTCACCACCCGCGTGGACACGATCTATGGCGCCACCTCAGTTCAGCTCGCACCGGAACATCCGCTGGTCTCTCAATTCACCGACAAGAACGACCTGCTGCGCGGCGATGTGAACCGCTTGATCGCGGAGCAGCGCACAGCCAAGGAAGTGGGCGACATCGGCGAGATCGAAAAGCACGGCGTGAATACCGGCAGGTACGCGCTGAATCCTTACAGCGGTGAGAAGCTTCCTATCTGGATAGCCAACTACATTTTGATGGATTACGGTACCGGCGCCATCATGAGCGTGCCCGCTCACGACGAACGCGATTACGAATTTGCCAAGAAATATAAATTGCCAATTCGGCTGGTGATCGTGCCCAATGCCAGCGATCCCGATGAAACCGTTGCTGAGCCAGCGGTTCCCTTTACTACCCTCGATGGAACCCTGGTGAACTCCGGTTCCTTTAACGGCCTCGATTGCAAGACCGCAATCACAAAGATGTCCGAGTACGCCGAAAAGCATGGCTTTGGCAAGGCCACGGTCACCTATCGCTTGAAGGATTGGGGCATCTCCCGTCAGCGCTATTGGGGTACGCCGATCCCCATGCTTTATTGCGAGAAGGACGGGATCGTCCCCGTCCCCGAAAAAGATTTGCCGGTGATCTTGCCCGAAAACGTCGAGATCACGTTGACCGGTGGTTCTCCTCTGGGCCGAGTGCCTGAGTTCGTCAATACCACGTGCCCAAAGTGCGGCGGCCCGGCGCGCCGTGAGACCGATACCATGGACACCTTTGTCGACTCGTCCTGGTACTTCTATCGCTACACCGATGCCCGCAATGACCAGGCGCCGTTTGATGCCAAAACTGTCGCCTACTGGTTTCCCATCGATCAGTACATCGGCGGAGTGGAACATGCCATCCTGCATCTTATTTATTCGCGCTTCTGGACTAAGTTCATGCGTGACCTGAGAATGGTCAGTCATGACGAGCCGATAGAACGATTGTTCACCCAGGGCATGGTGATCAAGAATGGCGCCAAAATGTCCAAGAGTTTGGGCAACGTGGTCTCACCCGACGAGATGGTGGCGCATTACGGAGCCGACGCCGCGCGCCTCTACAGTTTGTTTGCCGCCCCGCCCGATCGCGACCTCGACTGGCAGGACTCGGGCATTGAAGGCATTCATCGCTTCCTGGGGCGGGTGTATCGATTCTTCGTGCGCAACGCGCGGCCAGACCATCCTGCATGGCGCAAGCCTGTGCCAGCCGGACTGTCCCCAGAAGCACGCTCCATTCAGCGCAAACTGCACCAGACCATCAAGCGCGTCACTGATGATTTCCAGGGGCGCTGGCACTTCAACACCTGCATCGCTGCGATCATGGAATTGGTCAACGCACTCTATCTCTTGGAAGACCATGTGGCGCGGGCGCCCTCGCCCGCGGAAGCGGTGCCGACTCAGCTTCTCGCTGAGGTCCAGCGCACTCTCGTGCTCCTACTCGCGCCCTTTGCTCCGTACCTTGCGCACGAATTGTGGGAAATGCTAGGCGAGCAGGGAAGCCTATTACGCGCGCCGTGGCCGAAGTACGATCCCGCACTCGCTAAAGAAGAAGAAATCGAAATTCCGGTGCAGGTTAACGGCAAGCTGCGCGGTCGCATCGTCGTTCCCGCGGACGCCGCTGATGATTTTGTCCTTGAGAGCGCGCTGGCGGACGGGAAACTCAAAGCCGCAATCGCCGGCAAGCAGATTGTGAAAAAGATTGTCGTCCCCGGTAAGCTCGTCAACATCGTCGTGCGCTGAGCGCCAGCTTTACTGAGAAGACGTTGCCGCTCGTCTTCGCGCCAGCAGAATTTGCCTATCGCGGGATTGACCAAGAGTTTGTTCGATCAATTCGATAAGCTCTGCTTCTCCGGTAGCGCCTTCGACAAGTTTCGACTTTTGAAAATATCCCACTGCCCCTGCACGCTTCAGCTCGCCTTCCTTCTCCTGGGCAAGTTGGCTAAGGACAATCACAGGAATTGCCGCAGTCGTGGGGTCTCGTTTCATGGTTTGGAGCACTTCAAAGCCACTGACCTTGGGCAAACCCAGATCCAGCAGCATCAGGTCGGGTCTCGCTTCCCGCGCCAGGTGAATGCCTCTTCGCCGTTGGCCGCCAGCAGTACCAGGTATCCGGCTGCGATCAGAATTTTCTGGTTGGCCAGTTTCTGGACTTTGCTGTCTTCAACAAGAAGAATGGTGGGTTTCAAGATCGCCTTCCGGGCAACCAAAGGCCCGATCGGCACCAGCTAGGTTCGGACCGCTTGGCTGCCATAGCTTGTAATCGGCGGAACCAGCTCGAGCTTGAGGAGGTTACTCGCACTGGATCGGCCAGATCAGAGCCCTTTCTCAGTGGGGGAATTGACGACATGAAGGGTCTGCTTCAAAGTACCACCCGAGCGGTTAGTGGATGTGATCGATGGCTCGGAGTTCCTGCCGAACGACCGATTCTGGCACCCGAGCGTACCCTAGGGACTCGACGGATGTGCTTTGTCCCGTGGTCAGCATCCAGCGCAGGAATCCGGTTAACACTGGCCGCTTGGTCCCGTCGAGGTTTGCAGGGATCAACAGCCAGGTGAAGCTGGAAATGGGATAAGATTCTGCACCTGGCGCGTTTGTAATGGACACGCGAAAGTCCCCCGGCATGGTGTTGGCAGCACCCGCAGCCGCGGCCGTGACACTCTTCAAGTCTGCTTTGACGAATTTGCCAGCGGCATTGCGCACCCGCCCGTAACGCACATGGTTTAGCAAGGCGAATGTCAGTTCCGTGTATCCGATGGAATAAGGGGTTCGTGCGACTGTTTCCGCCATGCCACCGCTGCCCGACGCACCTCGCCCAAGTGGCCAATTTATCTCGGTCCCTTTGCCCACTTGGCTTCGCCACTCCACGCTGACTTTGCTCAGGTAATCGGTCCAGATATAGGTCGTGCCGCTGGCCCGATCTCGATGCACCACGACGATTTCGACTTCGGGCAGCGCGACTCCGGGGTTAGCCGCCAAAATAGCCGGATGATTCCATTTTCTTGATGGTGCCAAGGAATATCCCAGACAGAACATGCGGCGTAAAATTCAGGGTTTCCTTTACTCGGGGAAGATTGTAGATCGGAACCGCAGCCCCGAGAACGCTAGGGAAATGCAAGACTTTGACTTTGGCGGCAGCCATTTCCCGGTCCGTCATGGGGGCATCGGTACCGCCGAAATCGGCTGCACCAGAGCTTACTTGATCTACACCTACGCCTGAGCCCGAGGGCAAGTAGCGGAACCGGCAGCCGGGATGAGCTATCTCATAATGTTCAAACCATACGGTATAGACGGGCAAAGGAAAGGTTCCACCGACTCCAATCAACTGTGTGTCACTCGAACTCTCAGCGCACGTAGTCACCACGACGAGGACAGAAATGAAGCACAAATGCGCAAGCTTCGTTAGGCACCCAACACCATGATTGGTGGCTGTCATCCCGACCTGACTTTTCGCAAGGATGAAGTCCTTGCTTCTTGGCCAAACATAAGCGTTACCTTTCTTTCTCTGTCGGTCAATTCCCCAATCTAAGTTCCGGCGGCCAAAGCTCTCCCCTCGCTTGACTTGCAGAGGACTTTCGAAATCATCTCCAGAAACGATGCCTCGCCCGCGGCGTTATCAAACAACCGCGATTTCTCGAAGTAACTCGCAGCCCCTTCTTGCGCCAGCTTGGCTTCATTGCACTGGGGAAGACTGCTTAGCACGATGACCGGAATCCGTGCCGTGGCGGGATCTTGTTTCAATGCTTGAAGCACCTCCGGACCACTCAACTTGGGCAGCAACATATCCAGCAGAATGAGATCAGGGACCTTTTCCCGTGCGACCCGCACCGCTTCCTCACCGTCGCCGGCGTTAATCACAAGGTACCCGCCCTTGTGCAAAATTCTTTCGTTCGCCAGTTTCTGGACTTTGCTGTCCTCAACCAGAAGCACCGTGTTTTTTTTCAAGATGCGAACCTCGGCCTGGTGCTAAGCGAGCCACTCAGCCCTCTTGCAGGTCTGATCGGCTGGCCTGGCCTAGCCTTGAGGTATAAAGATGCCCCGACTTACTTTGGTTACCTTTCAGTCTCTCGAAAACAGGCAAGAATCGAATGGCGGCCGGTCAACTCAAGGGGCCACTTGGCGCGCGCTGCCGAAAATAGAGATAGGGGACTGGACACCAGATTGATCGAATGCACTCCGTAACTGGACTAATACTTACGCACGATTGCGGCCGCTGATAAGATTGCCGACCTAGCGATCCCTTTATCTCGCGTCTGCCGCTTTGAATTACGGAGGTGTGTGCAATGCAAGTTCCTGGACTGTCACCGTCCACTCCCCTGCTTCGGTCGCAGCGGTTTCTAGTCATCGCGGGTCTGTCGCTTCTCGCAGTCGGCACCTTCGCTCAGACGGCGGCCCCGTCCCATCCTCCATTGCAGCAGCAGGAGCGGGATCGTATCGCGCGCGAAGCCCTCGAGAATCCGGACTTCAAGGCGTTGGCGGCGCAAGGACCGCTGCGCACGATCTCCGTTGCGTCCTATGCTTTCCCTAAAAAAGGAGAGCCCATTGCTGGGGTGAATGCCGTAACGATCATCGTATTCAGTTATGGTGAGGGTCGAGCCTACCGCGTTGTGTATGAGCCAACCGCGAAGCGTGTGGTAAGCCGTGAATTGCTGTCCGGGCGTCCGCAGCCGTCGATGGAGGAAAGAAAAGAGGTCTACAGCCTGATACGCGCCGATGCGGCGCATGCCAAGTTACTCGCCGGCGGAGACGTGCTGGAAGGAGGGTTTGCGGTCGACGGTCCTTCCGGAATTTCTGAGCGCGACCGCTTTGTGCAAGTGTTGATGCTTTCCCCCGACCGCCAAAACTTTGTGCGCGTCGTCACGGTGGATCTTACCGCCAGGAAGATTGTGTCTTCCGTGCCGAAAGAATAGAGGAAAAGAATAAAGGAGAAGAGATGCGAGGATCCCACTTCGCTTTGCTGGTTCTGCTGCTGATTGTGTTTTCATTCAGCGGATCGGTCATGGCACAAACCTGCAACCCCCTATCCTGGCCGGACGTCAATCCCGTCTGGAGCATGTGCTGGGTCCCCCCCGATTTGAGTTCCGGCCCGGACGGCTCTGGACTTGAGCTTCACGATGTTCAGTACAAGGGTCAGGAAGTGCTCCACAAGGCCAACATTCCAGTCTTAAATGTACTTTATGACCAAGGTGGTTGTGGTGGACCCTACTTTTCCTATCGCGACTGGGCCTCGGAGCTTTGGCCATTTCAAGCGAACAACGTTATTTCGCCCGGGGTCGCCGAACCGACAACCGCACCCGTAACGACCTGCAACCATCCCGGTACTGACGGAGGTTCCTTCAGCGGAGTTGCAATTCAGAAGGGCAAAGACAGCCTTACTTTAACCACTCAAATGGCCGCCGGATGGTACCGCTACATCCAGAAGTGGATCTTTTACCCTGACGGAAGCTTTTCGCCACGCTTCGCATTTACGGCGTTCAACAGTGCGTGCATTTACCACCTTCACACTCATAACGTTTATTGGCGGTTGGATTTCGACATCGATACCTTCACTGACGATGTAGTTGACCGAGGGCCACACCTCATTACCGACCCATGCTGCTGGACCCCGCTCACGACCGAGACCTCTGACAAACGTTCTAGTCCGTTCTCGAACACCGGCCTCTGGCGCGTACGCAACAAGTCAACCGGGCGCGGATACGTCATCGTGGACAACCCTGCTGACGGTGTCGCTGACACCTTTGGTGACAGGGATCGCTGGGTGCTGAACTACCATGCCAACGAGGAGGATGACGGCGGAGCAACTTCGGGCCCAGGCGGTGACGCCATTCATATCGACAAGTTTCTGAATGGAGAAAATGTGGACGGCGCGGATGTCGTGGTCTGGTACCACGCCGGGCATAAGCATAGCTTTCCGTTCTCTTGTGTTCCGGTGGGCCCCAAAATCGTCCCGTTCGGATCCTGGTAACCTCCGTCTGCGTTATCCTTAGCAGTACGTGAGGCTTCGCTCAGCCACCCTCGAAGGTTTCCGAACCATCTTCCGCCAGCCCTCGCTCGGACTGGCGGAAATAGCGTGGCGCTGGAGCTTTGCCGGGGCCGCGGCTCTGCTATTTGCGTTTTCCGCGGTTGAATACTTGGACACCTTGCCCGTAACTTCGGGCGAGCTCTTATTGTTGCGGACCCGGCAGCCAGTTCTGATCGCGCGGGCAGTCGACCAAATTCTCCGCGGCAGCGCGCTGCGCGCAGTGTTGGCGACTCTTCTTCTCGCACTCGCCTTGGCACTCGCGTGGATGGCGATTGCTTCGCTCGGACGTGCCGCCACCCTCAACGCTCTTCTGGAATACTTCCGGGGAGACGGCGCAACCGGCGTCCGCAGTGGAGTGGGATCGGATCGAACATGGCGCCCCGGTGCGCTAATCGGACTGCACTTTTTTCGATTGTCCGCCACCATCGCAGCCGCCCTCGGCGGTCTCGGAGCGATTCTTCTCGCCCGAGTTGCGTCCCGGAATAGCGCATCATCGCCTGGAGATGTCGTGCTGATCGTATTCGCCCTGGTTACTTTTGTCGGACTGGCTTGGCTGGTGCTGAACTGGTTTCTCTCCCTGGCCGCCGTCTTTGCGGTGGCAGATGGGCAGGATAGCTTCAACGCCGTCGCGTCTGCGGTGCGTCTCTGCCAGACTCGCTTCGGACCCGTCATAGCGGCAAGCTGGTGGTTCGCCCTGGCTCACCTGGTCGTTTTCTTCATGGCCACTTCGGCAGTTGCATTTCCCTTGGGCTTCGCGGAAGTGCTTCCTGGGAGTGCGGTGTTTGGCGGTGTCCTGCTGGTTGCACTGTTGTACTTCGCGGCGGTTGATTTTCTTTACATGGGACGATTGGCCGCATACCTGACGATTGTTCAGCAACCTGACGTGCCGATGCCATTACCACCCATTGCGCCCTCTCCGCCTGATCGCAGTCAATATTCCGCGCTGATCCAGCCCGGAGCCGGCGTTGATCCCGAGGAGATGATTCTGAGCGACGTGTCGAGTGCGACCAGTTGACCGCCTAAGCTCCCAAAAAGAAACTGTTCACGTTGGTGTTGACGGCAATCCATGCCCCCAAGGAATTCGTGACGCCCTCGGTCACAGCTCACTGGTTCCTCCTCTCGCCCGTCACAGATTCGGTTTAAGTGGGACATATTTTCCCCAGTCGCGAGGAACGGTCGAGAGAAAAGACCAAGTGTGTACCGTCTGTCCCTCCGCGTTCGTTTCTACCTTGTGAAACCAACCGACTGGCAGATCGTGGCTTATGGCGTGGTCAACAAGAGTCGCGTCGGCTTCCGCAACCGAATCAAGAATCTCGCGCACGGTAGCACCGTGCAGATTCAGGGTAACCCCGGGCCCTGTCGAACTGAGGCCTGGTCCGATACTCCCGCAAGCCTGCACCGTCTTGCCCTTAAGCAGATATGTGTTGAGCTCGGGAATGAATTTCTTCGGACGGGAAAAAATGTTCGCCGCTGGCTCGTTTTTTGCCATGAAGTCGTTGACGCGTAGATTCAAGATGTCCGTCGGATCCATCGATTCTTGCGTTGAGTACACATCGATTAAGTGTTCCGAAATCGGCTGGTATCCATACCCCCTCACCTGTCCAACAACCTGAGCTAGCGCAACTCCAAGAGGCGTTGGATCCGTTATCTTCAAATCCACCTGGGGCTCAGGAGTCGTGCGAATGTCAATTCCGAACAGGACGTAGCCATCCCGCACGCGTATCCCCATCTGAGCTAATGCTTGGCTCAGCGCAATCTTATGATCGAACGAAATGGGGGACACGGTAAGGGACATCGGCTGAGCCGGGCTACCTGCGGCAGCAGCGTATGCCGCACAAGTGCAAAAGCAGTGCTGCCAGGCGGAGCTTCGTTCTTCCCATAAAGAACCCCTCCGGAACCAGGGTTGCGGATTTGGAAGCCTGCGATTCCCATCGGACCTTCATGGCCACGCCGTCAGCGCAGCATACTACAGATATGAGCCCTTCAGTGGGGTCGCTGCAGTGCGTTCCTGTAGTCATCCGCGGTGGTGCGATAGCAGGGCAGCACGGTTTTTTGGTCGAAGGAACTCAGTTCCGGAGGCAGGGCTGCGGGAGCGGCTGGGGGAACAGTTGGCGGATCAGATGACGACGGCTCGTCACCCGGTGGATCGGGTTCGGGCTGGCTCATCTGCTGTATGCTTTCGTCGCAGGTCGCATCCCGCCTGACGCGAAGCTTATACACTCGCGCATTGCTTTGCACATACTCCGACAGCCTGCGCTGATAAGGAAGGAAAGTGTAAACCAGCTTTACCAGTTGGGTTGCTTCCTTGCCCTGCCGTATTTCCGCGAGGAAAACTTCATAGTTGGAGAAATACGACGACCTCGGCAAGGCCAGCGCTAACCCGATCAATCGCAACGGCATTTCCTGGGCCACAGCCTGGTCGGTGACAGCCGATGGTGACATTCCGGCCCGCGGATCAGGGCTCGGCGCCGCGGGATGGTCTGCTGACCCAGCGTAACCGTAACCTGCCTCCTCACCGGGCAAGAGTTGCGGAGGCAGCGCCGCTTGGGATCCTGCACTAGCCATCAAGCCTGCGCGTCCGCCTCCCGTCCCGTTTCCTACGCCATCAACTATGGGCGGAGGCGGCACTACCCGTGACCCGCCGCCATACAACGAATTCCCACGTCCCGTTCCGCCGGAGCCGCCTGCACCGTCAACCGAAGGAGGCGGTGGCACCACTTGCGAACCGCCGCCAGACAGTGAGCTTCCACGTCCGCGTCCGTTAGAGATCCCCGCACTCTCAACCGTCGGTGCCGGCGGGACAACTTTCAAACCAGTGCCGGCCAACGAGCTCCCACGCCCCCCTGAGATCCCACCCTCAACGGACGGTGCGGGCGGAACAACCTTCGCGCCAGCACGCGACAGTGAGTTGCCACGTCCATGTCCATCAGGAATCCCAGTTCCGTCAATTGATGGTGGTGGGGGCACTACTTGCGAACCACCACCGTTGTTGTTGCCTAGCATCGTATATGTCAGTCCCGAACCGGCCGACTGCTCATGCATGGGCAACCGAGCCGCGGGCCCGACCACCGTAGAGTGGCCGATGTTGACGTCTCCGCCTCGGCGCATTCCGGTTGGCACGTTAGGAGGCGGTGCGATAACGCCCGCGCCCGCGGTCGCACCCGTCCCAAGCCCCGCCATTCCACGTCGCCCGGAAACCGCCGCAACGTCAGGTGGCGGGCGAACCACCGAAGCCTGTGGTAGCCCACTCCTTCCTGCCGTCCCTTGCCTCCCGGACATCATTTGATTGACGCTTGGTGGCGGCCCAACCGCAGCAGCTTGCGGCAGCCCAGCCCGACCTGCCATCACTTGATTGACGCCCGGCGCAGGCGCGACCACCGCAGTCGGTTCCGCTGGTACCGTGAGTCGCGAGCGTTCAGTGGCAGACAGGGGCACCGCAGGCAGGGTCAGATTCGGCGCTCCCAGATTCGACGCTGCCAGATTCGGTCGCGCCGCTGCCAAAACCTGCTTGAGGTCGGGTGGCGTTACGATGCCATGGTGCTCCCTCGGCACCACCATTGCCTTCTGGCCTGCTGACGGACTTTGCGTCTTTGCTCGCGTATGAGTGCGCGGCGGAGCGCTCCTTGCCGCCGAAAAGGACTTCGATGGCGTGTAGTAGATTGGCGACGAATTCCGGAATGCGCTCCGCTGCCGGACCTGTTCTTTCGGCATCCAGCTTGGGGCCAGGCATATCGCCGCAATCACCAGACTGTGCCACAGCATTGACTCCAGGAACGACGACCAGGGCACTCGAGAGGGAACAAATACGTCTCCCCAGAAACGCCCTAATTTGGCCGCAGGAACTGCCGGGGGCGGCGACGGCCGCAAGAAGGTCTCGACTAGGTTGTCCAGGAAGACGCGGTGGGCTGGTTCTACTTCCAGCAGCAGCTTGAGCTCGGGTTCGGACTTGGCCCGCACTTTTGCTTCCGAACTCCGCAGTTCGTCAGCGTCAAACCACTTCACCCTGCGCTGCTGCATTTCTGATTATCTCTTGCCTGGAGTCTTATTTGTGACAAATGACAGGTGCCGCAATTGGCTCCTGATCTGGCGCTATCTTGTGGATCGCCCGGTTACTCCGAAACTCGGGGTCCAAGTTGAGGATGGCGGCAGTAGTAGGCTCACGCGCCCATGCCCCGCCCGTACTATGAGTTTACCGGAAGGGCTTGCACCCTAGAAAGGGCACTATCGTGCTATCGGCGAAGTGGCCCGCTGGGTTCCCTTTGACGTACAGCCGTCATCCCGAGCGCAGCCGTCTTTCAGGCGGAGCGAGAGCCTGCCCTGAGCGAAGTCGAAGGGGATCTGGCGGGCGCCGCTACCCCTGTTAGGAATCGAATTACCACCCCGCTCCATCTCCCCTTTACACTATCCCATCAATCTGCGAAACTCATCCGTGGAAACCCAATCCATCGTCGTCCTCGACTTTGGCGCGCAGTATTCGCAGCTCATCGCGCGTCGCATCCGCGAACAGAACGTCTTCGCAGTGGTGTTGCCCTGCAACGCCAGCTTGGAAGAAATCCGCAGTTACTTTCCTGTAGGCATCATTTTGTCCGGTGGTCCTTCTTCAGTTTACGACCACGATGCTCCCGTCGCTGATCAGCGGGTCTTCAGCCTCGGCCTGCCCGTGCTCGGCATCTGCTATGGGTTGCAATACATGGTGCACGCGCTCGGAGGCAAGGTTCGCGCCGCCGACAAGCGCGAATATGGCCATGCCGAGGTTGAGGTCCGGCGCAGTTCGTGTTTATTTAGCGGCTTGCCGCAGAAGCTTTCAGTTTGGATGTCCCACGGCGATGAAGCCGTCGAGCTTCCTCCCGGATTCCACTTGGTGGCGAGTTCGCCGAATGCAGTGGCCGCCATTGAAGCCCCGGAACAAAAGATGTGGGCAGTGCAGTTCCATCCCGAAGTGCATCACACCCAATCCGGCACGGCGATTCTGCGCAACTTTGCCTTGGTCATCTGCGGCGCCAGACCCACCTGGACTCCTCAGCACTTCATTGACGCCACCATCGCCAACGTATGCCTGACCGTCGGCAATGGTCGCGCCCTCTGCGCCCTCTCCGGAGGCGTCGACTCGGCCGTTGCAGCCACGCTGGTGGACCGCGCTCTGCGCGACGAAAAAGGCAACTCCCGGCTGACCTCCGTGTTCGTGAATAACGGAGTGCTTCGCAAAAACGAATTTGAAAAAGTTCAGCAGAATCTCCGCGACAAGCTCGGTCTCCGCGTGATCGCTGTAGATGCAACCGATCGCTTTCTCGCCAAGCTGAAGGGTGTTACCGATCCCGAGACCAAGCGCAAAATCATTGGCAACGAGTTCATCGCGATATTCGAAGAAGAAGCGCGCCGCATCCTGGAGTCAGCAGGCCTCCCGGGAGCTGGGCAGGGAACAGACCCGTCGGCGGTTTTAGAAAAAGTCTGGCTGGTCCAGGGCACGCTCTATCCTGACGTGATCGAATCTCGTTCCGTGCGTGGGCCTTCGCAGGTCATCAAATCACACCACAATGTCGGCGGGCTTCCCGAAAAAATGAAGCTCAAGTTAATCGAGCCGCTCAAAGAGCTGTTCAAAGACGAAGTCCGCAAAATCGGCCGCGATCTGGGCATGCCGGAGGAAATCCTGCAACGCCAGCCCTTTCCCGGACCGGGTTTGGCCGTGCGCATCGTGGGCGAAGTCACGCCAGAACGGCTGGCCATTCTGCGCGAGTGTGACGACATCGTCGTAGCCGAAATCAAGCATGCCGGTCTTTACACCAAAATCTGGCAGTCGTTCGCCGTTCTGTTGCCGGTAATGTCGGTGGGCGTCATGGGTGACCAGCGAACCTACGCCTACACCTGCGCGATTCGCGCCGTGCACTCCGAAGATGGGATGACCGCCGACTGGGTGCCGCTGCCGCACGAAGTGCTGAAGACGATCTCCAGCCGGATCGTGAACGAAGTGAAAGGCGTCAACCGCGTGGTCTACGATGTAACCTCGAAGCCCCCTGGAACGATTGAATGGGAGTGAACGCAGCGGCCAGCCATCCGCTATACCACCTGAGGACAGGCGGTGGCGCACTTTTAAAGGTTTTGACTTCGCTGCCACCGGGAAGACAAGGGGTGCCCCATCCTTCGCGTTTTTTGCGAAGGGTGGGAGGCACACACTCAACACCGCCATCGGCCAAAGGGTTGGTTTCCACAACCGAGTTCCGAATAGTTTCCCCGATTCGCTGTCCGCAGCCTTGCCTTCCACCCTTGTAAAGAAAGGGGGCACGCTCAGTGAGAAAGGTGGGCCCCCCGCCCGCTAACTTACCCTGCCTGGTCGAAGTGGCCTGCCAACCTCCCAAACGACTCGGAACAACCTTGCACTAATCGGTGTCCGGTGGATCTACCTCAGTCGTGGCTGTCTTGGTGAAGAAGCTTCCGGTCAGCGGAGCTGGAATCGTTTTGTACGCAGTTGGGGCTCGATGAAAATCGAAGAACTCGTGAAGATCGTTGGCCGCTCGCGCGTCGGCAAAGCCGAGATTGCCGAGGCCAAAGATGCCCTCAATCGCCTTCACGATGCTGCCAAAATCGTATTCCCGGTTGCTGATGTAGCCAGCCTTGGTCGAGTAGGCCGAAACCACCAACAGCGGTACGCGGAAGCCGAGTTGATAGTCGTTCTGGTTCGCGCCGCTCTGGAACACCGGCCGCAGGTGGTCATACCAGCCTCCCCAATCGTCCCAGGTGATGAAAATCGCGGTGTCCTTCCAGTACCCGGTGCCGCCGTCGCAATTCGTGTTATTTCCGACGGCATTGACAATAGCCGCCACCCACGACGGCCCCTGGCCGCTGTTGATGGGATGGTCCGAATATTGCCCGGCAGGCGTGACCCAGCTTACCTGCGAGAGAATGCAGTTGCCGATGTCGTTCAAGACATCGGGAGGGATAGTGTCGACGTAACCGTTCGACTCGCCTTTAACCCAGGCGGGCCCGGTGCAAATGCCCGAAAAAGGGATGCAAATATTCGAGAGCGAGTTCGGCGCCACCCAGAGACTGCTCTGGCCCTCGGCATAGTAAGTCCAGGTGATTTTAGGACTGGTCTTATCAAACAGATAATCCATGGCATTGCGGGTAAAGCATTGCACGGTTTCGTCGCCGGGGGTTTCTGTGCCAAAAGGCGGTCTGGCACTCCCGTTCGGCCGGATCAGTTGCGCCGAGTTCCCAGATCCACAGCCGTAATTTGTGTTCGGGGCATTCTCTGAGACAAACACCCCTGCCGCGTCGTCGCCCGCTGTGGGCGCAGAAGTGGCGCCAAAAATATACTGATGCGCCGGATAACTCGGGCCCTGGTTGGTCTGAAACATCCGGTTGGCCCATCCATAGGTAGTCGCCATCGTGATATAGGGGTCGAGAAGGCCACCTTTGCTCCCGTTGCTGTTCGTTACCGGCGAGTTATAGACATACATGAACTGCGAATAATTGTTGGCCGGAACCACGCAGCCAACGATATTTGCACCGCAGCCCGCCGGAACGTTGACCCCAGGTTTGCCGCTGATTCCCTGGTTGTTGAACTGGAAATTCCACCCACTGATAGTTCCGTTCAGCTTTGGTCCGCCGTGGCTGTGATCCAGATCGAAGTTGGTGGCGAGCCCGACAGGGGTTAAGGGCACGGTCTGGCCGGCGGCATCCACATAGGTCGATACGATATCGTAGGTCCCCGCTGTGCCCGTCGGCGTACATCCCGGCACTCCGCCGTTCGCAGTGCACAATCCCTGGAACAGATTGTCGGGCGTGCGATTCTCCTGAAAGATCACTATCACGTGCTTGATTGGAGTGATGCCGTACTGGGCCTGTGCTGAAACCCCAATCAGTCCGGCGACAAGAAGTAATAAGACCCTGCAGGTGGATTTCACGACGATTCTCCTTGCGAAACGCATTGCCTGTTACCTTCTAACACGCCACAAACACAGTGCGTGAGCAAAAGTCGCGAAGGCTCCAGATTTTCATTTTGTGGTAACAATTGGCGGGCGGCCCAGCCTTTGGTTTTGATTTCGCTGCCATTACCCGACCGGGGGCGCCCCATCCTTCGCGCTTTTTGCGAAGGGTGGGAGGCAGACGCTCAACACCTCCGTTCGCCAAAGGAGTTGGTTTCCACAACCGAGTCCGACAGATACTCTCCGCATCCGCTGTCTGCAACATTGCCTCCCGCCCTCGCAAAGAACGCAAGAGTGGGGCACCCTCAGCGAAAAGGTGCAGACCAAAACAAAGACGAAGAGTTGATTGGATAAGAGCGAAGGCTCGATTGAAGCCGGTAGTC